>BNJU01003525.1_pt1 | contig 209520 bp, 301 predicted proteins | sample 8539281 | NCBI WGS metagenome assembly BNJU01 (sample SAMD00202456, study PRJDB9452) | human saliva metagenome | isolation source: human saliva | place: Japan | reverse complement strand
GCAGCCATTCGTAGATTATCGACGTAGGAATCTCCGTGGAACGTCCGCGACGTCGGAATCTTCTTGGCGATCGGTGCTGGCATGGGCTCTAGCCTACCCGAGCGAGCCCGGACGGGGGCGACTGTCCACATTCGAGGCGGCCGTCCGAGGAGGCCCCGCATTCATGCCGCAAGGCACATTCATTCCCACAGCGCCCGCGCCGCTGTCGGCGACCGCCCGCATTCAGCGCGAATCTGAGGGCGCGGGCTGTTCTGGGCGGGGCGATCTCTACTCTGCATTGCAAACTAGTGGGTTATGCCTATATACTGGCATTGCCCGCAAAGGAGGGACAGAACGATGGCCGATGAGGCGACCCAGCTGCGCAAAGGCGTCCTGGAACTGGCAGCTCTGGCAATGCTCGCGCCCGCGCCCATGTACGGCGCCCAAACCATTTCGGCGCTGCCTGAGATCGAGGGGTTGGCCGCATCCGGGAAACCGTCTCACCCAATGCTGACGCGGCTGGCTCGTGCGGGGCGAGTCGCTGCCACGTGGGAGCCCTCCGTGCGCGGCGGCCCTCCGCGCAAGTACTACAGCATCACGGCAAAAGGGCGGAAAGCCCTCGTCGCGCAAACCGCAGCGTGGCGGACTCTGGCCACGGCCATGAACTCGATACTAGGAGACGCTGATGACTCGCAGTGACACATCGCTCGAGACGAATTCCTCGAAGAGCTGGCGCGCAAACTCGCCGAAGCGAACATTCCGTCAAACACCGGGAGGCGGTGCTCACCGAGGTCGACGAATTGATATCGGAGGGAAATTCGGCCCGAATCCTTCGGCTCGCCGGCCTCCCTCGCGCAGGGAGATCTCCGACGCCCTCGCCGGATCGGATGACGCGCAGCGCCGACGATATGGAGCCCTGACAATCCGAAGCTCTTCGCCGACAGCAAAGGCCCTCCTGTTCGATCTTGCGACTGAACTCCACAGACCTCAATCTGGGAGCGATCGCCGTCAAACTGGGATTGCTTCGCGAGGACGACGTCGATCCAGCGGTGCTCGAGGCAATTCCGCAACGCGTCATCGGCGCTCTGCGGTGGGGGCGTTTGCCCGACTGGCGGCGACCTGCCGCCGTCAGCATGCTCGTCCACCGGCGGCGTTTGCGACACCGTGAGGATCGGCTTGAACGGAAGGGTGAAAAACTTGTCGTCGAAGGCGGGAGGCCTCGCAATAGCCGGCTTCAGTTCTTTAGTGAGCCTCTTTTCTTTGGGCGCCCCCACGCCGAGTCGCGCGGACCTGCTCATGCAGAGCTCCCAGGCTTTGGCCGCGAACACGGCCTTTCTTCTTACCGCCAGGGGCTCCGTTCGTCCAGAAGAAAGGGCGCGTCCATCCGATCTATTTTCCGTTGAGCATCGGCCTCGTCCTCGCGAGTCGAAGGCGGAACCCTGCTCTCGCCACGCAGGGCGGGCCTTGCCGGGATTCACGGACGGGTCCACGGACAGCTTTGAGGAGAAGCAGGATGGTAAAATCGCAGCAATCAGGCTCGACCCTCTCCTGGAGCGACATGTCCCCGGAGTGCAGAAACTCATCATTGCGCTTATAGCTCTCAGTTTCTTCTTATGGCGACGGCCTTGACGGTCTGGTGCCGCACGGATGCAGAGTCGATTGCCGCAGCCGGAAAGACCGCCTGGCTTCTCATTTGCCTCTTCTTCGTCTCGACTGCCGGGCCGATCGCCTTTTCTCATCGCTCCGCCGTCAAAGCACGGCCTGGCGAAACGCGAACGAGCGTGGGCCTCTCAGGGCTGAACACGGCGACAAGCGGCCGATCGAGGCGACGAAATCGCTAAAGAGACCGCGAAACATGTCGATGAGCCGGAGCCTTTCCGGCGGGCGGCGGCCTTCATGCAGGAATGCTGCCGGCGAGCATGAAAACCGAGGCGCTGGCCGGCAGCGCCGTTGAGTTCCACAATGTCACAGGGCTTTCGAGCGAGAAACTGGCTTTGGACGATGTGAGCTTTCGAAATCGGCGAGTTCGGTTTGCGCGCTCTTGGGTCCCAATGGAGCCGGGAAGACGACGACAATCCGCATCCTTCTAGGCCTTGCTCGCGCGGATGCAGGGCGACGTCCGCATTCTCGGCGATCCGGCGGGAAGCCTGGCTGTGCGGCGACGACTCAGATACCTTCCGACGTCCCCGCCTGTCCCGCGTGGATGAGCGCCCGCGAATACCTGGAGGCCAGCGCAGATTTGGCCGCTGCCGGCGGTCGAACGGCGCGGTCGGATCGCATCTTTGCTCGATCTGGCCGAGTTGGCGGGTGAGCCAGCGCATCGGAGGCTACTCGCGCGGCATGCGTCAGCGTCTAGGCCTTGCGCAGGCGCTGGTCGGCAATCCGACCTCATCGTCCTCGACGAGCCGACGTCGGCCCTGGATCCCGCGGGCAGGCGGGCGTCCTCCGCTCATCGCCCGACTGGCCGAGCATGCGACGGTCATCTTGTCATCGCACAATTTGGAAGAGGTGCAGCGGGTGTGCACCCACGCCGTCGTCCTGCGTGAAGGAAAGGCGGTCGCCGCATCCACATTTCGCGTCTGCGCGGCGCGCGGCGACCATTCCCTCCTCGTCTCCGGGGAGGCGACCCGCCGCCCATGCCCTCAAAGCAGAACCTTGGTCGCTGGAGTTCGCCGAGAGGGCGCCGACTTCATCGTGGTCGTTTCCGACCTCGGCGGCCGCCCGCTCTTCCTGCGCTGATGGCCCGCGAGGGTGGGACCTCTCTGCGCTCACGCCGCTGGAACCGAGTCTCGAGGACGTATTCACAGCTTTGACGGAGGAAAATGACCGGCTTCCTCGATCTCTGTGCAAACGCCAGAGCTCTACGCGGTTTGGAGAACGTGGCACCGCTACGTCCTGCCGACTGTTCTTTGCCTCTCGGCGCGATGTCCGTAGTCGCTTTCGAGATTCGCCCCGGACATCGTCGGATCGATGATGGGCGAAGCCGTTCATAGCCATGCCGAGCCGACTGGCACGAAGCTTACAATCAGTGGACCAAGAATCTGGCGCAAACGGTCATGTTCGTCGTCATTTTCACCGGAGCGGGGCCACATCCTCTCTGAGTCTCCAGCAGCCGCCCAACTGTTGGCCTGCGTCCGGTTTCGCGCGTCACAGCCCTTGCGGCCCTCGTGGCCAGAATCGCCGTGCTCGCATCCGCGTCTCGCAGGAATGGCGGTTGTGTGGCGCGGCGACATTCGGCTTTACAGAAAAGCCCCTCGCCCCTCTCGCGGCGGCGACCGCAACCTGGTTCGCTTGCGCATGCTCTTTCTCGCCGTGACAGTCGCCATGTCGTCTCGGACAGGCTCGATCTCGCAGCCGCGCCGGAATCGGATGGGCTCCTTGCTCCTGACAATGATCAGTTCAGCATTCGAGGCCCATCGCGGAGAGTTCGCCTGCCGGCCTCCTGACCCTGCATCGTCGTTTGCCGAAGGAAAGACTGTGGGGGCCGCGGCGATCGCCGTTCCTTCGCTTCACGACGCTCATTGCTCGCAGTCAGCGTCGTCGTTTTCAGGGCGAAGTCTTTCGCAAGACGGGAGCTCTGACCGGACTTGAAACTTTGAACAACCTGACAATCTCGGATCCGTTGGCGGCGCCTGACCGATCTGCGTCGCCGCGCCGTCGAAGCGCTTTCGCCGTGAGCGCCCGCCTGCTGATCGACGTCTGGCACGACGTCGCCGACCCATGGAGCAGAATCGGGCTCGATCGCCTAGCGCGGGGAATCGACCTCGCACGTGCTGCACGGCGCAGCTTCTCACGTGCAGGGCACGACTTCGCTGGCGCGGGACGCGACAGGCTCACGGCTCCGCCTCCGACGCCGCTCTCCCCGAAGTCGTCGTCGAGGTCCACTCGTTTCTCTCTTCAGGCAGTCCTTTGCCCGAGGCGAACGCGGAGGCCATTGCGGCTGTCGCTGCGAGCGAGGAAATCCCCGTCGCGAAGGAAAGGCTTCTCCGCCCGCCTTCACAACCCCTGCGCCGCCTGGCGCATCGCATCGTCCACGCCGTTCGAGAAGGCGCGGAAGACCCGGCCGACGGCGCTCGCCGGGCCCTCGAAGCAGCGATCCGCCTAGACGACTGGTTCCTAGGGTTCGACAACGTCTCGGACTCTCGGACTCCAGCCGATAGCCTCGCCCAGGCCGCCGCTCAGCCCGGAAGTGAATTCCGGCTCGGAAAGGGCGTGGAGACCGGCAAGCTCGCCCAAGCCGACGACGCTCCCCCAAACGGCCGCGGACAGGCCGATCAAAGCGTCTTGGATGCCGATCAGGGCCTCTTTCTAAGGGGCCCAGTTGAACCTTCTCCGAGGATGCTTGGCCGGATCGCGGGGCTTGCGCCGTCGGACCTGCCGACCCTCGAGAGACGTCTGGAGCTCGGCGAGGGAGGCCGCCGTCGATCAGGACGATTGCAGGACGCCAAAACGGCTGCGGATCCGCGGGCTTCCCTCACAGTCGTCGGCGCACGCGTGATGCTCGTCGGCGCCCAGTCGCCGAAAGTGTTCGCCGAAGCGATACTAGAAGCGGCCGCGGCACTCGGCGAAGGCGAACAGCCGCCGCAAAGCCAGGCGCTTTGCTTTGTGAGGGCTCGTCTCTTTGTGAGGGCCCGTCTCTTCGTGAGGGCTCTGTCTCTTCGTAAGGCGCTCATCTTCTTTGAGCGCTCGTCTGCAGCGGCGTCCGGCGCCCGCGCCCTCGACAATGTCCGACGGCAGGCGCGCCGGCGCGAACGCTCAGCGCCGATGCTTCGCCGCCTGCGCGGCGGCTCATGCGGATCGACGAGCTCGTTCGCGGCGTCGCCCTGAATGCTCTTTCACCCACTCGACCTCGGTTCTGCCCTGCCTGCCTCGTAAAAGCTCCAAAAAGCCGCTCCACGAGATCCCGATTGGCGACGGGCGCCATCGGACTTGCGCCAGCCCTTCCGCCTCCACGTCTTCGCCCACACCGTCATGGCCTTGATGGCGTATTGCGAGTCGATGCGCATGAGCAGGTCCGGTTGGGGCCCCGTATGCTCGAGCGCACGCACGGAGCGCCGCCAGTTCCATTGCGTTATTGGTCGTGTGCGCAGCCCTCCGCAGTCGCGCTCGCCGGTCACCTGCTCGACCCTATGCCCATCCGCCCGGCCTGGATTGCCAGAGCAGGCCCGTCTGTGGCGACGATCGCATCGAAGCTCGACGATTCTTCCGATCGACGCGCCCGCGCGTTTCCCGCGGCTTCCTTCGGCGCAGCCGTTCCGCCCTCCCACCGGCGGCCGGCCCGCCTGCGTCTTCCCTCCGGCAGTTTTCGATTTCTTCGACGTCGGAAGAGTCGCCCTAGATACCTTCGCGTTCGGCGCCCTCGAGGCGAACGGTCGCACGACGCCGACGCATCGCCGGACAGCCCCGGAAAAGGACGGCTTTGGCCAGGTGACCGCGTCTGCGTGCCAAAAGCGAGATCGCACGGCCGCCGTCGTCGACCGGGCGTGGCGAGCGAGTGCCTGACCGCGAGCGGGTGGGCTCGCCGACGTCGAGAAAGCCCAAGCAGCTCAACGCTTCGCGCAGAGCGTAGACGTCTGCGCGGCATTCCTCGGCGAGCTCGCCGACTGTCATCCATTCGGCCATGCGCAACAGGGTACCCGGGGCGGCGGTCGCAAACGCATAGCCCGCGGCGAAGCTCAAAGGCGCACCCGCCCTTCGCCCTCGTGCTTTTCCCAGCTCTGGACGGTAAATTGATTGCGTTGGCGACTCAGCGAAGGAGACATGCTGCCCTGTCCGCATATCGCAGGCGATTCGGCTGAGACGAACCTTCCCCACCCGTGGACGACCCGCTCCAATCTGATCTTCTGCGAGTGGCTTTTGGGAGGCCTGAAAACCGCCGTTATCCGGGCATCGATCCCGACCTTTCGATTTTCCCCAGAAAGAGCTGGCCTTCGCTTTGCGCCACGACTGGTCCCTCGAGGCCCGGAGCCGATCGACGACGAAGTCACCGACGCGATCAACCCTTCTCGCGCTATTCGGCGCACGCGACCCTGTAATGACCGCGGGAAAACCTCATGCGGATCTCCGACAGCGATGCCCGCGTCCGACTACGGTTCGGCCTCACGCAGCAGTGGCATGTGGCGAGGAGACGTCCGCGAGTTGGCCGCCGACGCCGTCGTCAACGCCGCCATGCCGAATCTCTTGGGATGCAAGGACCCCCTGCATCCCGTGCATCGACAACTATATTCTAGAGGGCAGGGCGGCCATGGATTCGCAACGACTGCTCCGTGATCCGCGAGATCAGGGCAAGGATCAGGAGGTGGGCGACGCCGTCCTCACCCGCGGGTATCGCCTTCCGCCCGATGCGTCCTCCACCGCCTCGGCCCCACTCAACGGAGGCGAGGTCACGGACGAAGACCGCGAAAAGCTCGCCGCCTGCACCTCGTGCCTCGACCTCGCCCTGGAAGGGCGAGCATCACAACGTCAGCTTCTGCGCGCTTTCAACAGGCCGCAACAACTTCCCGCTTCGAGGCAGGCGACGCATCGCCCTCGATACGGTCGACTCAGTGGCTCCATTACCACGGGACGGACGTGATTGAGCCTCGTCGTCTTCAACATATTCGAGGACGCCGACGCCGAAGGTACATGCAAGCCCTCGAAGGCTGGGTGGAGGACTGACGATGAGACCGACCCGGCACGCCCCTAGAACAGCGCAGCGGACAATGCGTCCTCCGCTCGTCCAGTCCGCTCGATTCCCGGACCCAAGCGGCTTCCAAAGCCTGGCGGATCCGGCTCGCCGCCGAATCGCGAGCTTCAGGCGTCGGGCTGAACGCCCTGAACTCGCAAATTCCTTTCTGCGGCCAAAACGAGCAAAGGCGTGCCGGGATGGGCTATCGCTGCCGTCGCTTCGCTGGCGGTCGTCGCCCCTCGCAGTTTCGTTCATGATGCTCAGGGCGAAAGGGCGACACGACGGCGAACGCCGAAAGCTCGGGGCCAGCGCCAGGGCGTCGTCGAGCCAGCCTTTGCCCGACGAGCTTCCAGCAGAAAGGGCCGCAGCGAAGGCCAAAGGGCTGACGACGGACGACTACATCCCCTCGGTCTCTGAGGAGAGCCGCAAAACTCATATCCAAGATCCTGACCTACGCGGACACCGGCCGCACGCTCGGCCCGCCGACGCGAAAGTCCAGATCCACCTTTTCACAGATTTCCGTCGTCCGATGTGCGAAGTTTCACGCCCAATCCATGGCGAGGCTCGAAGAACTGGCCAACCCGGAAAAAGTCCAGCTGGTGTGGCCAACCGTGATTTTTCGAGCAGCATGGTTCCGAGAGCCCGCTCGCGCCACGCTGGCCGCAGCAAAACAGGGAAAAGCTGTTCGAGTTCGCCGACGCGGCCTACAACGACCTGGCTTCCTCGACCACGCGCTCCACTGCACCGACGCAAAGCGTCGGTCCGGACTTTCGTGGCGCAGAAGGTCGAAACGGGCTGCGCGATGCCAAATCTCGAGGCCGACCTGCCGCTTCTCGCCCGAAGTCGCGCGAAGAAGCCTCTGCGGAACAGCAGCCTGCCCAGAGCCTGGGACCCAGCGGCACAACTGCTAATCATGGTCGGCGACGCCCTATCTCTCCCGGTGTCGCCCCCACGCGGTCATCAGAGGAACACGATCGAGCTGCGAGGCAGGAGCAGCGGTGGACGGCAAAACGCTGCCAAAGAGACGCCACGCAAGGCAATAGCCAAGGCAGCATGAAGCGGGCTGTCCAGGCCCGGCGCTGCACGCCGACCAGTTTTGGCTGCTTTGCCGGGCCGCCGTTGCCGCCTAACAGTCGCTCTGCCAGGGCGTTCCACAAGCGCGGCGTACTTCGCCGCCGCGAATCACGTCAGCCTCGTCGTGGCGCCTGTCTCCGGCGACGCGGCCGTCGATCATGACGGCGACCGTCGGCGGCGTCGTGCGCGATGTACAGCCCGTGCGCGATCGAGACGACGGTGTCGCTGAGGACCCTGCCGAGCGCGCGCGCCCAAGCTGGTGCTGAGCCTCCGCCGGATTGAGCTGAGAGAGGCGCCTCGTCGAGCACCAGCACCGCCGTGGATCGAGCAGAACGATGCGCGAGGGCAGTTGCTGGGCCTGCAGGCGTTTCGTCAGGCGAGCCCTCCCGACCCGATCTTCGTCCTCGAGGCGTCTTCCAGATCGTCGACCACGTCGCCTCAACCGCCTCCAGCGCCTCGAATCTCTTCGATCCGTCGCATCGCGCTTCAGCCCAAGCGCATGTTGTGAGCGAGGGCGCCGAGGAACACGTGGCAGCTCCTGGGTGACCCGCGGCCACGGCGGTGGAGGGCGGATTCCGGCATCGAGGACACTTTCGGCCCGTCCGAGTGCGCGCACATGACCCCGCCGCCAGGTGCATTGATTCCGGGCGATCAAAGCGCTCCCAACGTCGACTTTCCGGCGCCGGAGGGCCTGGACGATCGCGACGAGTCTCCCCGCTGTCGACGTCCAGCGTCACGCCGTGCAACACGTCCTGGCCTCGCGTGGGCAAAATGCACGTCTTCGATGTGCAGGCGGCGTAAGCCGAACCCGCCGGAGGGATCGAGATCCCGCCCGCCTCTGCCCTTGCGGCAGCGCCGGAGACTCAGGCGGCGCTTTGGCTAACTCACGGGCGGCACGGCTTTTCGCCCGTGTCGGCAAAAGCGTGCCGCGCACCGGCGCCGCTTTCCACCCGTGTCACGCACGCTGCCCGCGCCCGCCTCCTTCGGACGCCTCCGCTCTCCCTCACTCTTCGTCAGCGCCCGCTCCGCTCGCCTCTTCGACGCCGAAGATCACCTCGCAAAGGGCAGCCATCGCGAACTGGAACCCGTCGCCCACCAGCCGAACGTCCGCCAGAGGATAAAGCGCAGCTGGGACGCGTCCTGGGACGATCGCTGGCTAGACTGTCCTGCACGTCGTTTGGCCGATCCGACCGCTATACCCGCCGCGCCGCCGGTGACCACGGGAAGATAGGTGATTAGCTGATTCTGCACGATGAACAGCATCCGGTTCCAGCCGATGTGCACCCTCGCTGCGCCAGTGCCTCGCAAATGAGACGTGTCCATCCGTCTCGCGCGCACCCGCCCCAGCCGCATGGCGTCGGCGGTGATCGATTGCTCACGGTCTCCGACGCGACGCCGGACATTCCCGCGCTGATCGCCGAAGCCGCAAGATACGCCGGCACGCTGCGCCGGACGTGAAGCGAACTGTGAAAAAGATCGGCGCAGCGGCCAACAACACGACCCCGCCGAGCAAAGGATTCGCCACAAAGATCGCACGAGGGTCGCGGCAATCGTCAGGACCGTCGCGAACAGCCGACCACGGCGCCTCGATGAAGAAGCTGACCTGTCGACGTCGTGCGTGGTGCGGCCGATCATGTCGCCCGACCCGGCGGCCTCGACGGTCCCGAGGGAAGGGAGGTCACGGCCTCGCGACCCGCCCACGCGCACGGCCAGAATCTTCGTGAGAAGACGTAGGCGCGCAGGCTCGCCGCGTACCCCAAAATGGCCTGTATCACCACGACGACGGCGATGAACGCGATCGCGTTGCGGATGTAGGGGACGTCGTTCCCGCGGCGACGGCGTCGACCGCGCGGGCGACGACCGTCGGCGTCACAACGCCGACGACGGCGAGCGCCGTCTGGAGCGTGAACGACCGCGAACTCGGCCTGCGATCAGCGATGAGGCTGAGAGTACGCAGCGCGGTGCGCGTGTCGGCCACCGGGCCCTCATTTCGCACCTCCGTTCTCACGGTCGACGTCGGCTTTGCCCCGGCTGACGTGCCCTTCGTCAACGCCGCCCTTCCGTCAACGCGGCCTTTCCTCAACGCCGCCTCGTCAACGCCGACCTTCTCGCCGCCGACGTCCCTGCGCCTCGCCTCTTGCCTCGGCGCAGCCGGCGCTGCCGCCTTTCATCGCTTTCGCCGCGGTGACCACGGCCCGGTACTCCGGGGTGGGACGAAAGCTCGTGGTGGGTCCCGCAGGGGCCTCTTTCCCGTCGACGAGGAAGACGACCCGTCGCATCGGCCGAGCACAAGGGGCGAAACGGTGGCGACGATTGTCGTCTTTCCAGCGCGGCAGTCGGCCAGCCGCTCGGCGATCCGGGATTCCGTGTGCGAGTCGACGGCGCTCGTCGGCTCGACGAGATCGCACGGGCGCGTCCAACGCGAGTACGCGGCGAGCGCCGTGCTGGCGCTGGCCTCGGACATCGATCTTCGCCGTTCGGCGACCTGGCCGTCAAAGCCTCCCTCGAGTCGAGAGGACGTCGGCGCCGTCGGCTGCGTGGACGGCGCGCAGCAGGCGGGCATCGACCGGCTGCCTCCCGCCTCGCTGAGAACTGGCGAATCTCGCCGCCCGGCTTTGAGGGCGTCGGCAACCTGCGCCGCCACTGCGCGGCTCGATCGGCTCGGCGTCCGGACCGAGCAGATTCGAGCGGAGCGCGCCCATGTACAGCTCGGCTATCGGGCCGGAGTAGGCGTGATGTTCTTTCCGACCTCCGGCCAGTCGAGGAGGCGCAGATCGACGCCGTCGGCGTACACTCCGTCGGCGTCGTCGGTTCGGGCCAGGCGCGGCGAGGGCGGCGGATTTCCTCCGGAAGGCCGATACGAGGCGACCGTCTTCCCCGGGCCGATCCGCACCCCCGACGCAGCGTCGGTCAAGGCCGCACGCGTCCAGTCGGGCGTGGCGAGTGCCGGACGGCCTGGGCGTCGGAAACGAGGCGCGGCCGCGAGGATGCGCGACATCTTCTTCGCCCCCGTCCATGCCCGAGTGGCTACGCACGTCGTGCTCGATGAGGGCTTCAATGGAATGGACAAATACGCGGTGAAAGCCGTAGAAGGCCACGAGCGCTCCGCTGATTGCGCCGTCGTACGTCATCCACGGTCCTTGGCCGATCACCACCGCCGTAAAGAAAGCCGGACCGGCCTCGGAGACCACACGCAGACGCGCTCGGTACTTCGAGGCGCGGATGCCGGCGTCGCACCCGAGCGGACTGGGCCGCGTAGGTCTCGTTGTAAAGGTCGGCGCCTCCACGCCGCGCATGACGCGCAATCCTGCGTGATTCCGTCGGAGGCGATCCCAGGTGAGAATCTGATTCCTCCCGCTGCTCGGCCACCCGCGCCTCGAATGGCTTGACCATCCAGCGCTGATGACCGCCATGAGAATCGGCATCCGACGGCGACGAAAAGCCCCAAAGCACGGATATGCCGACCGCGAGGGGCCACGACCGCGACGAAGCCGAGGAACGATCCGATGATCGGACGGCAGATGAGGCGGTGAACGAACCGACTCTCGGCGTCTACCGTCATCGCCGTGACGAGTCGCCGGAGGCTATGTCGCGGCCGGACGTCGGTTCGCCGGCCGACCACGACGCGCATGAGCCGCCGTGCGGGTTCCACGCCGCCCGCATGGCATCGACGATTTCCATCACTTCGGACACGGCTTGAGACGGAGTTGAGGAGGACGAGGTCGACGAACAGGCCGACGCCGGGAGGATCTCCGGGGTCAGCCCGCTTTTCCAGTCCCGAATCAAGCACTTTGCCGAGCGCCCAGGGAATGAGGGCCGTGCAGACCGAGGCGATGCAGACCATCGCCGTATAGACGAGGTTGATTTTTCCAGGTGTCTCGGAACGCCTTGCGCATGATGCCCGACGCAGCGTTGCTCCGGACGCGGTCTGGCTCGAGGTGTCTTCCTCATGAAGCGCGGCAGGCGCCTGGGCATGGGGACGACGTATGTGCGATGAGAATGGGATGCTCATTGTTGTCTTTTTCGTAGGCAGGGGCTGAAAACCCGCGTATAGCCTTGACTGGGGTGAGGTCATGTCGCCGCGGAATGGACGTCGCGGCGCAGCTTAGTCAACGAAAGTTATTCATAGCCTGAGACATTACCACAGGAATTCGGCGATTCGCACGCCGTTGAAGCTCCTCGCCCATCCGGGGACGCTTCCGCTTTTTCTGCGGAAACTTCACTCTTCTCCGGAAAACGAGGCGGCGGCCTGCCGTCAGGACGGCCCCGCGCTGCCGACAGCTTTCAATCCCAAGAAGGCGCGTCCGCACCCGCAACGCGTCCCATCCGGAAGACACGCCCACATCCGCAACGCGTCCCATCCGGAAGGCACGTCCACACCTACGGCGCATCCTCGGCCCGGGAAACGTCCGACGCTCCGAGAATAACTTTGCAAGAATTTACTTTAATTCTTTACTTCCATTCAGTAGTTGAAATTGTTACCATCAGAGTGAGGGTCACTTTCCTGAAAGCTCGTGCCTCGAAACCGAGCGCCGCTGCGCTCACGATGAATGCGAGGCATGCATGTCACCAATCCGAACTGACGTCTCGTCGCCTTTGCGGCGAGTTGCCGTCTCGGCTTTCTTGCCGACGTCGGCGTCTTTGGCCGACGATGCGTCATCGCCGTCCCCGGCGGCGCAAGCCACAGCCGCTCCGACGTCGGCCGAAAATGTGCCCTTCGCCCTTCGGCCGCCGACGTCGCCCGTGCGCCAGCGCAGCGCAATCCGACCCTGCTTTCGCCTCGCGCTCCGCGCAGGAGAAAGAGAACTCGTGCGCCTGCTCCTCCGGGGGACGTCGGCGCCTGCCCGGACGAACGACGGGCGCTCGCGCACCCTCGTCGCCCCGCAAGTGCAGAGGCTACAGCAGAGACTGACGCAAACGCCGCCGCCAAGACTAAGCTTTACGCGACTGTCGACGGCACACTCAGATCCCTCAGATCTCGCAGCGGGCGGAGTTTGCCGACGGCTACTGGAAATTCACGGTCCGTCTGCACAATGTCGGGAGCCGGTCGCAGTACGTCGCCGCTTCAGCGGGCTCCACCTCCTGAAGCTCGGCGGCGAGGGAGGAAAATGGACGAACCCCGCCTCAGGACGTCCTTCGGCGTGGACGGAAGAGCGGTTGATGGCGTGAGGGGTGCCCGCGCGCGGCGAGCGGACCGTGACCGTTTCCGTCAGCGATCCGAGCTACAGCCTCTACAGAGTACGTGCTTCGCGGCGGCTCCGCGACCGCTCCGCTGGGAGGATTCAGTAACTCCGCCCGGCTGAGACAAGACTGCCCCGGCGGTCTCCAGTCCCTCACGGGCATGTTCAAGGCGCTTTGAGCGCATAGCAGAAACCGGACGGCGGGGCCGCCGATGCAGGAGCCCTGCCGTCCCGGAAACGCTCGGACGGGCCCGGCTCGACAAGGGCAGCCGTTAAAAGAGCAAGCCTTGCCTGCCGTTGGACTCGTCGCCGGCTCGATCGGGCTTGTCTTTTCCGGGACGGCCCGAATCGCTGGAGTGCCCAGGCGCGAAAGACTCAGCAGATCAAACTTCGCGTTTTATGCTCTTTCTGAGCATTGCAAAGGGACTCCCATTCGACGCCTCAGCTTTGCGCATCGGTATCTGCACTCTACTGGAACAGGAGAGGGGACTCATGCGTCACGACGACATGCCCATGCGGGCAAGTGCGTGCGCAACGAGGAGGAAGTCCGCCGCATCGGACGAGAACTCGCTGAGAGCAGCGGATTTGTAGCCTGCGGGCGCGGACGAAGCCCATTTTGAAAGCGGCCGGAAGCAGGCAGCGGTGTCGTCGTCGATGGGCTGAAAGAAGGAAGGGTGGGTTCTGGCCCAGTCGGCCAGTTCGTCTTGTCGCAAGCAACTCTCTCGGACCCCTCAAACACTGCCCGCAATTCCTATGCCGTGAGCCTCTCCAACCATCGCCAAAAACCTGGAACGACGTCAAGGCGTAATGGTGGTTCTTAGCCCGATGAAAGATGTTCGCGTCAAGAAGGTACATCACGCAACCCCACTGCATCCGCGAGTTTCTCAAAGGTCGAATGCTTTCTTCGTGCCCAGCAGCCGATAAGCGCCTGTAAGCGTCGTGCCTTCGAAAGCGCTCGATGTATGACCGCGCGGGCAAAATTGCGGCTCAACCGGAAAGGGACCGTGTGTAAGTAGTTTCCGCCGCTAGGGTCTCGCGAGAGCTTCCATTGGCGAGCATTTTTCGTCGTGCGCTCTCATTTCGGTACGTTCGACGTATTCATCCCACTTCAGAATTCCGAGGTCGAAGATGCGTTTGAGGACCACCAGCGTGCTGACCTTGTGCTCGGAAGCCAACGGTCGAGTTCTTCACTGGAGACTCCCTTGAAAGGCCTCGTCGCGCAGTGAATCGATGGGAAAGAAGCACTTCGGCAGCCACATTGTTGCACCAGAGTTCCTCCGCTTTCTCGCTTCTGAAGTCGAGCGGCTTCCGAAAGGCGCTCCTGCCCAACCAGATGTGCGCCAACTCGTGTATCAGCGTGAAGATCTGCGCTGCTGTATCCGTCGCGTTGACAAAAGACGAGCGGAACGAGTCGCCAGGGGCAAATCCGCGAAACTCGTCGCGATCCAGCTTGCGGTGTGTTGTCGCCGACCACGCCGTTGATCATGACGAGCACTCCGGCACGCTCGGCGCTCTCACGAGAGCACGTGAAAACGCTCTGCCTGTCGGCGGATCTAGAGCTGTCTTCCAATCCGAAATCAAGCAACTCGCGCATTTGCGCCGCCACCTGTGCAGCGGGCGAATCGATCGTTGCCGCACCGACGAATTCCAGGTTCAATCCCGTTGGCCAGAAGCGTAATCGCGATACCAGTCCCGGCGGTTCTGGCACAGGTAGATCGTGCGAGGAGATCCGCGGAGGCCGCCGAATCCGCCACTGCCAACGTGCGCAGATCGGGTATTGGCACAGTCTCGACGGGCGGCTCAGAAAGGAACAAGAACCCAAAGGGCGTGTGAGTTTTGTTGGCAAAATTTTTCAAGCTGCTTGACGGTAGGACGGGTCTCGCCGACTGACCCACCGGGAACTGGGTTCCTTTGACGGCGGTTTCAACGTCCCAGCCTGCACGCTCAACAGCCCAGTAGGCACCTCGGGCGCGACGTCGACCCTGGTGATCACCGCTGCACCTCCCAACCGGGTCGGTGCCTGTCATCTTATCCGCAAACGGAAGGCCTGTCAGCCTTGCCTCTCCCTTTTGCAAGGCCGACCGACCGCAAAGCTAACGAACGTCCCTGCGTTCGAACAGCCATCGCCGCGATCGCCGTGGGGCACACGACCCACACGAGGAGAACGAGCGTCCCGGGGCCCGGATCTAGAGCGTCTTCCCGGCCCTCGTGAAAACGGCGAAAGTCGAACGGTCGGGAAGGGCGGGCTGCCGAGACTATTCCCGACAGCAGCTGGGAGAGCCCAAGAAGAGGGGAATGAGAACCGCCCGGGGACGACGGCGGACCGCCAGACGACGGCGAGGCCCGCGGCCACGAGGCCATTCCCACCCAGGAAAGCGCGATCATGGCAGCCTTGCCCGCGGGAAGAGCGACGCCCCGGCGGACATCGACGGCTCACCAGCCTGCGAGAACGCCTCCCGCCAAGGCGGCAGCGTGAGCGTCGTCAGAACAGCCAGCGGCCGCCAAAAGACGCAATCGCCGCGGCGTCGCCAGAAGCGCCCGCGAGGCTCGAGCTCTCGTACTCCCTGCCCCAAAACCCCATCGCGAGGATCGCCGTGAAAAGCTGTACGCGCTGGAGGGACCGAAGCAGGCCTTCGCTTTCCCCGACGGCGTTGCCAGCCGCCGCAATCGCGACGACGGGCACGCATGCCAGCAAGGGCTGCAACCCGAGGGCGCCAAACGGGTGGGTTATGGACTTGCGCAGCTCGGACGCGTAGAGCCCCACGGCTATCGCGCCCCACGTCTCTCTGGAGAACACCGCCCATCCGGCGGCGACGAACAGCGCGAGCCATGCGACGAGGGCCGCGAAAACTCGCATTTTGGCTGACGTGGCAGGGACTTGTCCGGAATTGCGGAAAAGGCAGCTTCCGGCCACCGAGGGGCAGGAAAGGCGCTTCCGCTCCACCGGCTCACAAGTGCGTTGCCTATTCCAACGGTCAGCGGGGCCAGCACGGCGGCGGCTGGCAGCCAGTTGCGGCACAGGAGCGAAATCGCGCGTATGACATGGAGGCCGAGCGCCGTCCAGTGCACCGCTTTCCGAGGCAATGAGCCGCCAGACGCCCGAGGTGAGGGTTGCCGGGTCCATCCGCGCTTTGACTGTGCGCCGCAAGCTGCTGGGCTGCGACCGTCCAGATACGCGGACGCTAGCCGACGAGAAAGGAAGGAACCCAGGCCGAGGAACTTGGCCCCGAGAACGAGAGACCTTCGGTTGACCGCGAGAAGGTGGTCCGCACTTCCCTCGTTCGATAGTCCGCCGCGCCGAGGATGGCCGCGTAGATGAGGATGACGAGCTCGCCCACGGGCAGAACGTCGAAAACGAGGTACCGCGGATCTCCTACCGGCTCGGCCAGCTGAGATGGGTCTGCGGCGTCGCGTCCAGGCCAATCGCGAGAGCTGCCTGCCTTCGATGTGGGAGAACAGAGGCTGCACAAGGAACAGGAGGGACAAAGAAGACGACGAGGGCCTCTGCCGCCCCCATCTTCCGAAACTCGAGCCAAACGCTACAGAAAAGGCGCTCATGCAACCTTCCGTCAGTTCGAAGAAAAGGTCTTCGAGCGAGGAGATCTTTTTCCGTCGCCTCCGCGAGGGGAGTCGAGCAGGATGCTGCTTGCGGAGATGACCACCGCGCGATCGGCCACCGCCTGCACCTCTGAAGAGGCGTGCTCGACAGCAGCAGACCGTGCGCCCCAGCGCCGCCTGCTCTCTGACGAAGTTCCTGAACCAGCGAATTCCGGCGGGATCGAGGCCGTTGGTCGGCCTCGTCGACACAGGAACTGGGGGTCTCGCCCAAGAGGGCGACCGCCAACCCGAGGCGCTGCCCCTCGCCGAGGGAAAAGCGTGCCGAGACGCGACTTCCGCTTGGCGGAGAGCCCAACCTCCTCCAGAACCTGCGAGACTCGCGCGTGAGGGATGCCGTTGCTTTCGGCGACGATCGCGAGGTGGGACGCCACGGATCGCATCTTGTTTCCCGCCAGCCCGTCGAAAAGCGCGCCCACGCGGGTGAGCGGCCGGTCAATGTCGCGGTAGCGCTTGCCCCTCGAACAGAGCTGAGCCGCTGTCGGCCCTGTCGAGGCCCAGAAGAATCCTGAGAGTCGAACTCTTGCCGGCCCCATTGGGCCCCAGGAACGCGGTCACCTCGCCGGGGGCGGCCGTGAAGCCCACGCCGTGAAGAATCTCGACGCCCCGATGGCTCTTTCGCAGCTCGCTTATGGAGATGCTGTTGACGTTCGTCTTTATGTCGGTCATATGCCCGCCCTATCTCACTATACGATATGCAAGAGCAGCTTAGACCAGGTGTTGCTCGCTTTTGGTTCTGTAGATCTGCGACTTGACGACGAGCTCAGGTGGGTGCCGAGGCTCGAGCCTACCGTGTTCTAGGACGTGGATGAGGTCGGCGTCCATTATGGTAGACAGCCGGTGAGCCACCACCAGAACCGTTCTGTTGCCGCCATGTTCCTCAGCACGTCGCCGATCTGGCGTTCGTTGTGGGGAATCGAGGTTGGCGGTAGCCTCGACCGAGAGGAGGATCCGCTTGTTCGAAAGCAAGGCGCGGGCAATGGCCAGGCGCTGCCTTTCGCCGCCGGACAGCAGGCGCCCGATTCCCGACCGGCCCGTCGAGGCCCTGCTCTGAGCGGGTTGCGAGGTAGCCGAGGTTGACCCTTTCAGGGCCTCCATGCCATCTGTCGTCCCCGACGTCGCCCAGGCCGAGCGTGGAGGTTCTCCGCAGGCTTCCGAGCACGGGCGCGTCCTGTTCGACGTATCCGAGCACGTTGCGAAGGTCGCTGCGCGAATAGTCGCGTATGTCCTGCCGAACACGCGTATTGCCCCGCGGTTGACGTCGTAGAACCTCTCGATGAGCTGGAGCACGCGTGCTTTTGCCGGCGCCGGAGGGGCCGACGATCGCCACCCGCTTGCCCTCGGGACCTGCAGATTGAGTTTGTGGAGCACGAGGAGTCGGCGTCGTCCATTTCCCGCCCGAATTCGCGAGTGCCGTGGTGAAGACGACGTCGTCGAAGTCGATGGCCGGGGCATTGGGCTTGGCAGAGGCCTCGAGGGTCTTCAGAAGCTCGGGCGAAAGGAGGTTCACCATGTCCAGCTCGTCTTCTGCGGCAGATCCAGAATCTCGTTGATTCGCTGCAAAAGATCCGAGGGAAGAGTGCAGCTGCGAGAGAGCGAGGCCATCTGGCCCAGCGGAGGAGACGAGAATGAAGCAGGGCCGCGAATTGGACGAGCTCTGATATCTGACATCGCCCTGATGCTCGTGCGGTAGGCCCCCACCAGGATGACGACGATCGCCGAAAGCTGGAAGCCGATGTTGGCGATAGGGCTGACGATCGACTGGACCTGGCCATTTTCAGCCCGGCTTGCCAGGCGTCCTCCACCCGGCTTTCGAGCATCGAAGCCTCAGAGTCAGTGGCGTTCGTCGCGCGAATGGTCCGTCATTCCGCCCATGTCCCGTTGAACCTGCGAGTGAGGCTGCCGAGCTTTTTGCTGAGCGACAAGGCTGGCGCCTTGGATCAAAGCGGCTCACCGCGAAGAGGACGAAGCCGAGCCCGACGATGAGGGCGACGCCGTCCCCATGAGGAACGGATCGAGGAAGAGCATGAGCGCGACGTCCCGATGACGAGCGGAAATCCCGTGGTGCACGCGACGAAGATCTGAGCGAATCCGGTTCGCAGGCTGGACGTGTCCGCCGCGACCCTGCTGACGAGGTCGCCCGCGCTTCGCTCGTCGTACTCCTTGATCTGGAGGCGTAGGAGGTGGTTGCTCAGTTTGCCCCCTGGCATCGCGGACGATCGTTTCGCCGACCTTCTGCAGGGTAGTAATACTGGAAGACCATCGCCACGCCGAGGCAAGCAGCACCCCAGAACACCCTGATCCACCGAGGCTCGGCAGCGAGAACGAGCCGTCGCTGAAGAACTTCGCTATGAACCCCGAATCAGAAGGGTGAGCCCCGAGCCAACGAGGGCCATGAGAGCGGCGACGACGGAAGCCGCTTGTCCTGGCGAGCTGAACAGGTCGCGCAGCCGCACGGGCGCAGCAGGCGGCGGCTCCATCATCCTGTCGGGTTCGACGAAGCCCGCGCCTGCGGATTCGCCGGAAGCCGCCGAAACGTCGGCGTCGCCGCGCCCGAACCTCCAAGCTCTTTGTGCAATCCGCTATTTCGACGTTCTCGCTGACCGGAACCCCGCCGACCTCGACCCACGCGTGCCTGCGGAACGGCTCGAGGCGAAGCCCGAGCACCACGTGATCGACCGTCGGCGATACTTGGCCGCCCTCGCCACGGCGATCGAGCGCAGGAGGCATCCTCCCGCTTCTGGCCCGCTCGCTCACAGTGCATACGGCGGCCCTGTCCGTGCGGGCCGTCTCCATGTCCGTCACGGGGTATTTCGAGGCCCACTTGCCGATGACGCGCTCGATGCGTTCGGGTTTCGCCTTGGCCAGCCGGGACGAAGCGAGAATGGCCCGGCGAGCGCGCATCCGATCGCGCCAGTGGGTTTGCGTGGTCTCTTCGGAGAAGAGTTGGATCGTCATGCCGCCACTCCAAGCTCTTTGATCTGGGCGAGGAAGGCTCTCACGTCCGCGTCGGCCGTCTCCGGGTCGACGTCGTAATCCTCGACGACGCGGCGGACGATCGCATCGACGCCCATCGCCTCCCCTAGCGACTTCACGACGATCAGCCCGAGCTCGTTGAGCTGGAAATACCGCCCCTGCCTGCCGTCGAAAAAGGACCGTGCCCTTCTCCGTTTCGAGGACGGACACGCCGGGCGCCAGCGACAGGCCCTCGTTCGTCGTTTCTTTTCTTTTTAGCGAACACTGCGGATCCACCTTTCAGCGGCGACTAGCCTTTTTCAATTCGAAGAGGAACTCGCTGGAGAGCGCCTGCATCGACAATTTCGTTTTTGAGGGCCTTGCGGTCGATGAGGCCCAGGTCCGCGACGGCGCCGTCGGCAGGGTCGCCGACGAGAGTCTCGCGGCGCGCGTACAGCGTCTCGTATGAATCCTGAGAATACTCGCCTCTTCGTCGCCCTCGCGAAGATTTCGCGGGCATGAGCTCGCGCATGGCGCGATACAGCATCGGCTTGTTCAGGAAGGGATGTCTGCGCATTTTCAGAGGCAGCGCAAGAAGGCAGCGCGCACGACGCCGGGTCGACGAAAATCGAGGCCCACGTTGTTCGGCCCCGGCCGAGCATGTCGTTGATCTGGCGAATGATCGCGGCCCTGCCCCAACAGAGACTCCAAGACCTGGTGGGACGGTCCGGTCCCGGTTCATCGGCTGGAGAGACCCGGCGTCGAAGGGGCGTGAAGGAGCTCTTTTGCCTCGCCTGAGAGGTACGAGGGGTAGGGCAAACTCGCCGGACCATGACAGATCGTCCTTCGACGTCGAACCTTTGGAGGCGAGCTCGCGCATTGAGCGGTCGATCCAGCGTCCGTACTCGATCTTGCTGGCTATGCTCGAGATTCCGCGCCGCAGGGGCAGGCGGCGGTTGAGGCAGTAGCGGACGGCCAGGAACGGCGCCCGCAAGGGCTTGGTGCGCCAGAGACCATTCCATGGCTGGCAGCGGGCAAACAGCTTCGTCGCCGCCCAGCCCGTGGTGCACGCCGGCCGGGCGGGGTCGATCCGCGAGCGCTTGGGCGTACCCTTCGCTGTCGCACCACATGGGCGGCGTTTCGGGGATGTAGCCGTTGGGGAAGGGCACGCTGGCGTCGTAGGTGAGCCGGTCGCCCCAGTGCCGGGGTAGAACGCGGCGGGTGCGCCGACGTCGTTGACGATGCGCCTGGCCCACATGTCGTCGAGGTTGCTGAGAGCTCGACGAAGCATGCGTCGCATCAAAGGGCACATGGAGCGCGCGCAGAAGATAGGCGTTCGCAGCCGAGGTCGACCCGCCCGAAACGTCGCAGGAGATCGGGCCGCCCCGCTCGCACCAACGGAAAAGTCGCCTCAAGCGAGCGCTTTGGCGCAGAGCCGCGACCGCGTTGTCGACGTCTTCTCGCTTTCTCCCGGCCGTTCGAAGACAGGCGGGATCTGGATCGGGCGGGCTTTGAAGTTCCGCCCCGTCAGATTGCGATCCACGCGGAGCCTCTTCGAAGGGTGCGAGCGCCTGGACGCCGTCCCAGGAGCGATTCTGGACGCCACGCCGAGGGAAGGCCGTCCACCAGGAAAGAGGCGAGAGTTCCGGCTCACCGCCGTTCCGATTTCCTTTTTGGCGATTGAGCGCGCCGACATCGACAGAAGAAGAACGCCGTCTTTCACGGCCCAATAGAGGCTTTGCCCGACCACGCCGGAACCAGGGCGATCGTCTGCGCCCCGTCGAAAAGAACAGCGACCCCCGAACCGTCCGTGTTCGCGAGCTCTTCCGCCGCACGCCGCGCCGTGACCTCGTCGGGCAGCGCGAGCGACCGCATCGCGCATGGCTTGCGGGACGTCGAAGGCCACGCCGAAACGGACCGTCCGTCACGCCTGCCTTCGTCAAGCACCCGCCATTCGAGGCCGGGCGGAACCCGTGTCGAAGAGGCGAGAGCCGTCCGAGCGCCTTCCTTCTAGTGGTCTCTGACAATCTTGCCTCCTGTTTCCGGCAGGGTGTGTGAGTCTTTCTATCGGAACGTCTGAGTCGTTGTGCCTATCGGGCCCTTGAGTCGGTGCCTCGATCGGGATGCCTGAGTCGGTTTTTCAATCCGAGTACGGAAGTTACTGGCTGACCTGCGCAGGCGCGTCGTCCGGTTCGGTCAGAGGCGCCGCAGGGCGACGTATTAGTTTTGAACCGGATGCGGACCAGGGGCATCGGCCCGCATCCGGCAATGTGACGCCCAGCATTCAAACGCAACGCCGAATGCTCGCGACGGGTTCGCATTCCCTGTAGGCCATTGAGGCGACGATGCGCTAAACATCCTCAAAAGGCATTGCTATTTCGCGCAGTTCGACCTCAACGCCGGCCCGGTCGAGACGACGATGCGTCCTCGCCCGCCGATAAAGTCACGCAGCGGTCCGTAGAACCAACCGCGGGTCGCATCGGCGTAGTCGGCGATCTGCTCGATCGCAGGGGAAACGTAAGCAGCCATGAGACTGCCTCCTTTTTCTTCTAATTGTTGAACTTGACGACTATTGGCTGTCGGGTCCGTCGGCGGAGCCGAAAAATCTGAGTCCTCAGCCCCGCCATGGAGAATTCAGCTTGCGGACAGTTGCAACCTGCACTGATGCCGCGCTCTTTCAGAGTGCCAATCAAGGCTGTTGCAGACTCATCACCGAAATGATTAATCGGACATCTGCACTGCGGGCTTCTCAGAAAACAGTCCGCCATCACTGACTCTCACCAGCCTTTTCAACAGCCTAACAAAAGCCCGACCACCGTAAATGTCCCTCCAAGATCCATGGAACCAACCGCGGGTCGTGTCGGTGTAGTCGGCGATCTGCTCAATCGCGGGGGAAACGTAAGTAGCCATGAGGCTGCCTCCTATTCGTTGTTGTATACAGTCAGCCGCTTCGCACGCTCAAACGAGCGACATGGAACGACGCGGCCTCCATCCCGTCACGCCGCGGGCACTTCGATTGCATGGACGCCCGGTAGGCATCGACGGGTTGGTCTCAAAGACTTTCGGGGAAAGCCAAGCTTGCGGCAGTTCGCGTCGGCAAAGGCCATATGCCCTTGTTTGATCTCGACGGAACTATTAAATCGCGAATCAAGAAGTATGAGGGGATAAGAGAAATGACAAAGGGCACCAAGAGCTCTCGAAAAAGCGCTTCTAGCGCGAGACCGACGATTCTTCACCGCCGGGATCAACGCATGTCAGCAGATCTTTGCGAACCCGAGAAGTGCTTTCGACGAAGGATTCGAAAAACTCGGATACCCTAGGACCGAACATGAGCGATCATTGGCGTTAGCCAATCCATTTGAGACTAACGGATGAGTTTTAAATCCTATTCATTTGTGATGGATCGAGCTTCAACTCGCTGCTTTACAAGAGCACCGAAGTTGCAGTGATTAACCTCGTTCCGTTCGCTTAGTTATAAGACTACTATCAGTACAGTTCGTTTCAAGAACTAAAATAGTGACATAGAAGTCATTGATTTACGCTTTTCCTCCCTTAAATCAAAGATTTGGTCTGCTAATAGTCTTGTAATTTTCAAGAAACTACAAGATTGTTGCTTCGAGGATATGCTGTTTTTCGGCGAGAGACTTCGTGAAGCGCGAAATGCTTCCTTCGGTGCGGCCTGGATGCGCTGACGCGTAAGGTTCCCTCACTGTCTCGACGCGTCGACGCATCCTCCACGCCTCAGCTAGTCTCGTTAGGACATTGCCTGCCCTAACGAGACTCAGCTGGAGAGGTTCCCCTGCTTGAGAAGATGATGTTGCCGCGGCCGCCGAAGATGTCACGGAATGGGCCGGGAATGAATCCCTGGTCCCAACGGTGTGAGTCGGCGATCTGCTCAATCGCGGGGAAACGTGAGTAGCCATGAGGCTGCCTCCTATTCGTTGTTGTATACAGTCAGCCGCTTCGCACGCTCGAAACGAGCGACATGGAACGACGCGGGCCTCCATCCCGTCACGCCACAGACGAATGGACGGCGACGGTTGGTTCATGACGGCCTCCCTGAAAACGGGAAGCCAGCTAGTGAGACCGAGAATCCGGGAAAATGAGAGAGGTGAGTCAGAACTGATTCAATCAGGGGCCGACAGGCGTGCGCCCGGCGACGCGTACGCCTAAAACGACTGCACGTCCTAAAGAAAATCCACGCCTAAAGGAGATGCGCGCCTAAATACATCGCGCAGAGTTGCAGTCCGTCGGAAACGGGGTCATTGCGAGAGACTTTCCGAACACGGATCTCTTCCGTTCAACCCAAAAATGGATTATTTCAATTTTTCGAAACGCTCAACCGGGATCGCCGATCAAGCCGTCTCTAGGGTTCAAAGCCTGGGGAGCTTGGGCTCTTTGTAAAGAACCACGGCTCGAACTTCAGTTTGACAAACACATCAGATTCATTATGTTTACCCTCGTTTTCTTTGCTGACTAAAAGCTTACTTCCGAAGAGAGGTCAGCTCAAGGGTACAAGAGGTGACAAAATTACTATTGACTAAAGTCAAATAATCTAATAGTATTAGAAGCAACTACTTCATATTTAACTCAAGTTTTTAACCACAATATATATTTAAAAATTACATCGATTAGTTCTTTTGGCGGCGCGCGCAAAGCCCTGAACTCGAGTTCCTAAAGATTTCACGGAGCAATCGAAGCGGCCTGCCGAGGCCTCGCCCGCCCGCTGCTTCGAGATCGCTCGTTGCCCGCGGGCAGCGTAGCGTTGTTCAGCGGTCGGCAGACAGGCCCTGAAATCGTCACAGACCGCAAGTTGTAAGTCGCCCGCCCACGCCCCGCCGCAGGCTCCGCGGTTTCACGGCATTTTGCGATGGCATGCTCAACCAGCCGCCCACGCCAGCCTCCGACCATGGGGGCACGGAGGCGTTCACAAGGCGAGTAGGCCTGTCACACCGCGACCTGGAGTTTTTGATCTGGGCGAGGAAGGCTCTCACGTCGGCGTCGTGCCGTCGTCTCGCGTCGACGTCGTAAACCCTCGACGACGCGGCGGACGATCGCGTCTGCGTCCTTCCCCTCCTCAAGAGAGCGCACGACGATCAGCCCAAGCTCGTTGAGCTGGAAATACCGGCCCTGCCTGCCGTCGAAAAGGACCGTGCCCTTCTCAGTCTCAAGAACAGAGACGCCTCGGGGCCAGCGACAGCCCGTCCGGCGCCGCGTTCTTCTTCCTTCTTTTTACCGAACACTTCGGATCCACCTTTCAGCGGCTACCAGCCTTTTCAATTCGAAGAGGAACTCGCTGGAGACCGCCCGCATCGACAGCTTTTGCTTTGAGGGCGCTGCGATCGATCAAGCCCAGCTGCCCCACGTATCCATGCGCAAGCTCGTCCACGAGGGACTCTCGGCGAGCAAAGAACGTCTTGTACGAGTCCTTCGTGCACTCGCCTTTCGTCGCCCTCGCGAAGATTTCGCGAGAGCATCAGCCTTGCGCGTGGCGCGGTAGAGGGAAGGCTTGTTGATATGGGGATGCAGCCGCATCTTCAGGGAAGGGCAAGAGCCGCGCCCTACGACCCCGGGATCGACGAAGATCGACGTCCACGTTATGCCGCCCCGGCCGAACATGTCATTGACCTGGCGGATGATCGCCGCCCTGCCCCAGCAGCGACTCCAGGGCCTGGCTGACGGTGCGGTCCTCGTTCAAAGGCTCGAGTCGGCCGACGTCGAACGCGAGGCGCACGAGCTCCTTCGCCTCGTTGAGCATATAGGAGGGGAAGGAGAATCCGCCCGACCACGACAGATCGTCGTTTGGCGTCGATCGCTGGAGGCTGAGCTCTCGCATCGAGCGGCTGACCCACCGCCCGTACCTGACCTCTGCTGGCGATGCTCGGAACCCGCGCCGCAGGGGTATGCGGTTGTTTCTGCGTAAGCGATCGCCAGACGGGCGCTCGCAGGCGCCTGATGCGCCAGGGACCACGCTATCGTCGGCAATGGGGCAAACAGCTCGTCGCCGCCGAGCCCCATGAGCTGCAGACGAACAGACGGCGGCGGGTCGAAATGCTCGGCATGGTGCCTCCCCCGCCGAATCGGCCGCCTTCGGGCGGGCTCCGTCCGATCCGCCAACGCCTTGGCGTATCCTTCGGTGTCGCACCACATGACGGGCGTCTCCGAACGTAGCCGTTGGGGAAGGCCGCCCCGGCGTCGAAGGTGAGCCCTGTCGATCCGAGCGCGGATAGAACACAGCCGACGCGCCGACGTCGTTGACAATACGCCTGGCCCGCATGTCGTCCAGGTTGTACTCAGACTCGACGAGGCGTGCGTCGCGTCGAAGTCCATGTGGAGCGCCCGCAGAAGATAGGCGTTCGGCAGCCGAGTCGACCCCGCCCGAAATGTCGCAGGAAATCACGCCTTCTGCTCGGCGCACCGCCGATATGTCGCCTCCACCAGCGCTGGCGCAAAGCCCTCACGCCTTCAGTCGACGTCCCCTATCCTCGCCGATCGGCTCAATGCGGGGAGAGACCTGAACGGGCGGCGTTGACGCTCGAATCCCTCAAATCTCTGTCTGCCCGGGAGCATTTGCAGGGCGTGAGCGCCTGTACGCCGTCCCACGGGAGATTCTGGACATCACGCCGAGGGAAGGCCGTCACGCAAGAAGGAGGCGAGGAAAGCGCGGTTGACGTCGGCCCTATCTCCCTGGCGATTGAGCGCGCCGACGTCGACAGAAGAAGAACGCCGTCTTTGGCCGCCCAGTACAGGCTTTCGCCCGACCACGCCGGAACCAGGGCGATCACCTCCGTGCCGTCGAAGAGAACGGCGACGCCCGGACTGTCGGTGCGCACAAGCTCCTCCGCCGCCCGGCGAATGGTCGCACGGTGTGGCGGCCCTGAGAACCGTCTCGCGCATAGACTCCGGGACGTCGAAACTGACGTCGGAACGGCTAAGCTGTTCGTCGTCGGCGGCCGTCGACAACCCACCACTCGAGATATGGCGAAAAGCTGCACCGAGACGAGGCGGCGCTCGTCAGGGTCGGAAAGTCTCCAGCAATGTCTGCATCGGTCTTCGCTCCTGTTGAAAACCTGGGTGTGAGCCAGAACGCTGGCCCACACCCAGGGATGCCGTTCAGGTGGGAATCAGAAGAACGTCTGCGTCCGGCGACGCGGCACCCGGCCACAGCCTTCCGCAGCCGAGCTCTCCGCGGCGGACAGCTTTCGCCGTCCAATCCCGCCTCGGCTGGTTTCGCTGCGCTCAGGAGCGCGACGGACTCACCACCAGGGCACGGGGTACCAGCGACCGCCGCCGAAACCGCTGCCGAAGGCGTCGGCCCAGCCGGAGGGTATCCCGAGTGGTGTCGGTGTAATCGGCGATCTCTTCGATCATGGGAGAAACGTACGTAGCCAGTGAGGCCACCTCCTTTGTTTGTTGTTTAGACTTAGCCGTTCCACGTGTTTCGACGAACGATTCTCTCATTCGCGGGCAGAACAATGTGACAACGACTTTCCATACCCGTCGCGCCGCGGGCGCCACGACTGGCAGCAACGAGTTGGTCTTTCGGCCCCGAATGGGAAACCAAGCCTGGGAAACGCGCTCCGCGTCTAGGGCGACGAGCGTTTAGAGAAGAGTTGACGAGATCGTTTGAAAGAAGAGCTGACAAGGTCAGAGTGGCAAGGGAGATCGAAGAACGATGACTTTTGACGACACGCACAAGGGTGGCGCACCAGGTTGACGGAAAGAACGCAGCCAGAATGGAAACGTCCCTAATAGAAGCCCTGAGTAGAGAAAGCATCAGTCTCAGTCGTGATGGGTCTTCTATCTGGTTTTCGTCAGCGTTTTGCCGGTCGCGATCGCCAACCGATCCACTTGAGAGGTGAAGGCTTGCGAAGCATCGATTCTCTTTTGCCGAATCGAGACTCAACCCGATGCTGTACCAGGCACCGTCAGCTGTGTTCTTTAGTCGTATTTACTTCGCTTGGTTTGAAGACTACTAGCGGTATCGATCGGCACAAGCGTGACCAAGGGTTTACTCACACCATTGACAAACACGTTTAGTCCCGCTATCGACACCTTTCTTGCCCATAGCTTCCGATGAAATTCGAAGGCCAATGAGGCTGCATGAAAGGAGGAGAACCGCTGACTCTATCAGCGAGCATACGAACTGTGCCCAAGTTCCTTTCAAATGGCACGCATAATATCCGAGACAACGAATATGAGTCGATATACTGTGAATACTTCAAAGCCCTTTATAAATGAATTTCATTCCTTGCTTTGCCAGTACAAAAATGCATATTTCCCATCTTTGGAAACGCAGCCAAACGTCAAGATTTATCTTTCGCACCTGGAAGTTTTATATAGAGAAACTTTCGATTCTGTACAAAAAGTCGCTTGAGAACGCAAAAGACAGTTCGAAACCTCCTGGACTTGAGCGTGGAAAGAACAGGCGACGCCGTCGCCCTCTGCTTTGGATCTAAGGCTTTCCCGGCAAACGAAGACGGAGGAAGCGCCTGTCGACGCCGCCGGACCTCGAAGACAGATGCGCATGCAAATCGACGTCTACGGGCTCGTCGCCAACGAACGCGCGCCCTATGGACGACTGAAGCGGGCGAGACTGCCGTTCGACACCGCCAACCGCGGCTCACAGATGCGCGCTATGGAGTCGCCAACCGTTGCGCACCGAAGTTAGCCCACGGACAGGGACGGGCTGCAAACAGGCTTTCGAAAGGGGAACGGGCCGACATGGAAGTCAAAGGCACGGGCCCTGGATGAGGAGAAGCGGCTTTGCATGTTTATGGATGCATCATTCTTTTATGGGTGCATCAGTCGCATACGCTGTGCGTCTGTGTTCAAACCGTATCGGTGCTCAAGGGGAAGATGAACGGTCGCCATTCGGGCGGCTCAACGGAAAGGCATTCTCGTGGACGGTGAAGACGTGTTCAACATCGGTTTCTGTTCTCGGTGCGGAGTTCTGCTGGCGAGTGAACCGCCGGCGCGGTCTACTGCTGGGGATTGTTCGGCGGAAAGCGAGTCGTCTGAAGATCTCTGTCGTCTCAACACAGCTCCCCTCGCCGAGGACGCCCGGGCGAGGGAGTCGATCGTAGAATGCCTTTGCGCAGTTCCGCATTGTCAGTGCCCTTGTTCTGTGCCCCTTGTTCGGACGAGACTTTGCATGCGTGTCTATGCTCGGGCATGCAAAGCTTGGTGTCGGTGTCCATTTTCAATCTTCGCGTGTTGCGGGGAAAAATGGATCGTCAGGTAGTGTTGTGTATGCATGCCGGTGCTCAGGGGAGTTGAACCCCACGCCCTTTCGGGCACACGGACCTGAACCGTGCGCGTCTGCCTATTCCGCCACTTGAGCTTGTCTGCTTGCGCGGCGACCTCAGCTATAGGCCGCCGCCGGGTTTTCAGAGTCCGACGGCGATGATCCTTGACACTCGCCCGTCGGCCTCGGACGCCTTCCGCCCACTCCCTTTCCGTCGGCTTCGCTTCCGCCTTCTTCGGCCTCAAAAACGCCGAAACCAAAGGGATTGCGAGGGCAATGCCGAGAACCACAAGTCCGACGCCGGCAAAGAGAGTGATCGTTCCCACCGTCCACCAGCCGTAGGCGTTGAGGAGCATGCCGCGCACCGAGTTGCCCTCAAACAGGGTCTGGCGCAGGTCTTTGAGCTTCGCCTCCTGGTCCGCTCGAGACCTTGCCGCGCGAAGACATGTACTGCCCGGAGACTCCTCGAAGGTCTTGCCGCCGGAGGCCCGAGCATGTGCTGGCGGATGTAATGGTCGGCAAAGGCCTTCGCTTAGGGGCCGGCTGTGAGCCTCTGTCCATGTGGGCGAAGCTCTCCTTCGACTCCTTTGTCTTTGAGCGCTTCGATGCCGCCCTTGAGGGCATGTCGATCCTCTCCTGGGCGAGCTGCTCTCGAGACCGTCGAGTGGGGCGATCTTGCCTCCGACGATCGCGGCGGCGCCCGCTGCGACCAGCACTGCCGCGAGGACCTTCGCGAGCGCAGAATAGATTGCCCTTGACATGGTCTCCTTTTCACGATGGCGACGCTGGGTCGCCCGGGTCTCGAACAGACGGGCATCGAACAGATCCGATGGGCCGAGCCCGCATCTGCGCCGATCAATCGCGAACGAGACCCCGTTGGCGGACACTCCGACGTCGGACCGATTGGCCTTGAACATCTTATTTCATATTCAACTACCGTCGTGTTAAAAGCGTCACATCCTACAATTCGTCGTCGGTCCACTGTTACGTTATCGGCTTACTCGGTGCCCCTGAACGCGGCCAAGCGCCGCAAATCCAGTGTGTTCGCCGTCAAACCTTTGGGGAGAAGGCCCGTACGATGATGCCTTGCGGGGATTTCGCCGTATCGTTAAGACTGATGTTGCGTTGATAGGAGGTGTCTTGTGGGCGCATCTCGAAAAGTTCGAAAGGGCGTGGAGAGCGCGGTGGCATCCGTCTTCTCGCGCGCCTTCCAGTCGGAGCTCAAACCGGTGGAGATCACGTCTGCGGTCAAGAAGGCGATGGATACGAACTCTGCCACGATGAGCCGCGACCGCATCATCAGTCCGAACGATTTCGTCATCCGGCTTTCGCCGAAAGACCGGGAGACGATGGCTCAATGGAGCGAGGACGCCCTGACCGAGGAGATCACCTTGGCGGTCACCTCCTACGCCACGGAGCAGGACTACACCTCCTCGGCCCGGTTCGGATCGCGTTCGACACAGACGAGACCCCAAATCCGGCAGCTTCAGGTCGAGGCCCTGATCAAACGAGGCGCGGTCGCGCCGGCGACCTCGTCGGTCCAATCGGGCCACCTGATCATCGCCACAGGCCCCCGACCGCTATCTCCTGACCGGCGCAGTCACCGTGATCGGAAGAGGCTCCGAATGCGACATCACCGTCGACTTTGACACAGGGATCTCCCGCCGTCATCTCGAGCTCAAGCGCGACGCCCAACGGCGTCATCGCAACTGACCTCGGCTCCACGAACGGCAGCTTCGTCGAGGGCCACAGATCACGGCCGCCACTCTTGTGGGACGGCAACACGATCACGATCGGACGCACAAACATAATGTTCTGAACTCACCGGGAACAGCATGAGCGCACTAGTCCTCACACTTCTTCGCCCGCTTCCTCGCCCCGCTGTGGATCTTTGTCTTCTCCGTAGTCTTCACGCTGCGCCGCGACGTCTACGGAACCCAGGTGCGATCGCCGCGCACTCGTCAAGGGACGGCGCGCCAAGGCTTCGAAGGCCGCGCAGCAGCTCTGAAGCAGGCGTCGTCGGGCCGCGAGCCCCAGACGCCTGCGAAACAAGCCCCGGCAACCGTCTCCGCACTCACCGTGACCGCGGGGCCACTGATCGGCACGTCGCTTCCGCTGGGAACCTCTCAGATCATCGTGGACGCTCACCGATTCCGCCCTCGTGCTCGACGATTCTACTCATCCTCCAGGCACGCCCGCTTCTACCAAGAGGGCGGCCAATGGTGGGTGGAAGACCTCGATTCGACCAACGGCACATACATCGGAGGAAAGCGCATAACCACGCCCACGCCTGTGGGGCCGGGGGTTCCCGTCGTCATCGGGCGCACCACCATGGAGTTGCGTTAATGGGTATTCAGCTTCGATTCGCCGCGTTCTCCGACGTCGGCCTGGTTCGATCCAACAACCAGGACGCCGGATACGCCTCGCCCAATCTCCTTGTCCTCGCCGACGGGATGGGCGGAGCCGCCGCCGGGGACGTCGCCTCTTCCGTCGCCGTGGGGCATCTTGCCTCGCTCGACGACGACGTCTACGGCGCAGACGACCTCATTCCGCTTCAGCACGGCAGTCAACGAGGCGCACAGACCTCGTCGACCGCGCCAAAGCGGACCCCGAGCTCGGTGGAATGGGCACGACATGCATCGCGCTCCTGCGTTCCAGCAACAAGCTCGGAATGGTCCACATCGGGGATTCTCGGGCTTACCTCTTGCGCGACGGCGTTCTCACGCAGGTCACGCATGACCACACCCTCGTCCAGTTCCTCGTCGACCACGGCCAGATCACGCCCGAAGAGGCGGAGAACCACCAAGCGCAACGTCATCATGCGAGCGCTCGGCGACACCCCGGCGACGTCGAGATCGACGAGTCAATTCGGGAAAGCTGTCCAGGGCGACCGCTGGCTGCTCTGCTCCGACGGACTGTTCGGCGTGGTGGCCCACGACACGATTGAGTCGACTTTTGGCGGGCACGGGACATCGTCCACGCCGGCGAACGCCCTCATCGAGCTGGCGTTGGCGGGCGGAGCGCCCGACAATGTCACCGTGGTGCTTGCAGAGGTCATCGACGACAAGAGCACCCACGAGGTGCCCCGCAGCCAGCATCCCATCGTCGTGGTTCGGCCGCGGTCGACTACCGCAAGCCGACCCGCGGCGGCACGTCCGCAGCGGCCAAGGCCGCAGCCTTGACCTCGAAGAGGGCCGTCAAAGACGCGGCGGAAAACGAATCGAGGCGTTGCCCGAAGAGCCGCCTCGTTCGCGCGCCGCCGCAAGGCTCGCCGTCGTCTTCGCCGTTCTGGCCATCGTGTTCGGGGGCCTGTTCGCGGCCTATCGCTGGACCCAGGGGCAGTACTACGTCGCGGTCGACGGCGGCAAGGTGACGATCTACCGGGGGATACCCGAATCGATCGGCCCGATCTCGTTCTCCTCGGTCTACGAGCGGACGAACATCCCCGTCTCGCAGCTTCCGTCGGTGGCCCGCGAACGGCTGTCCTCCCCGATCACCCGCAGCTCGCTGGGCGAGGCCCGCGCCGTGGTTTCCAATCTCAGGGCCCAGCGCAGCACTCCGAGCCCGTCTCCCTCGCCGAGTCCTTCTGCGACGACGCCAGCGCCCACCGCGCCCGGGCAGGAACAGCCTGGGCAACCTGGGCAGCCCGGGCAGCCGGTTCAACCGTCAGTCGAACCAGCCGGCGCAACCCGGCCAGCCCGCTCAAACTTCCAATCCGACGCCGGGGGCCAATCCATGAGCGTCGTCACCCAAACTTCCCCACGAAGCGGACGCCTTCCGGAGGCGGTCCTCTTGGGCTTGGCCCTCTTCTCAGGGCTTTCTGCCTACTGCCTCGTCCATTTGGGCGTCGGAGAGTCGGGCCTCCCGCCCTCCTTCCCCCAGATCTTCCTGGTCACCGTCCTGACCACCGCGGGCGCGCACGTCGTCGTCCGACGCTTGTGCCCTCACGCGGATCCGGTTTTCTTCCCGCCGCCCTCGCCCTCAACGGTCTGGGGCTCGCGCATGATCTACCGGGTAGACATCGCCGAGGAGACCGACCACGCTTCGAACCAGCTCTTCCTGTCCTTCGTCGCCATTGCCCCTCATGGTGGGCACGGTCATCGTTTTGCGCAACCATCGCACCTGCGCCGTTTCACGTGGACCAGCCTCATCGCGGGCATCGTCCTCCTGCTGCTCGATGGTTCCGGGGCTCGGACGGACCATCAACGGCGCACGCATCTGGATCAACATCGGAATGTCCTTCCAGCCGGCTGAGCTGGCCAAGATCTGCTTCGCCCGTGTTCTTCGCGGGATACCTCGTCACCGAACGCGACAACCTTTCGTTGGCGGGCCCGAAGTTTAGGCATTCGCTGGCCGAAAGCCCGCCATTTCATTCCGATACTCGCAGCCTGGGCAGCGTGCATGGCCGTCCTCGTGATGAGAAGGACTTCGGAACCGCGATCCTCTTCTTCGGCTTGTTCGTCGGCATGCTGTACGTAGCGACCGAGCGGGTTTCCTGGATAGCCATCGGCGGCCTCCTCGCCGCCCTCGGCGTCGCCGTCATCGTCAGCCAGGTCTCCCCACGTTCAGCCCGTTTCACCGTGTGGCTGCACGCCTTGGATTCAGACGTCTACGACTCCGCCCACGGATCCTTCCAGCTCGTGCAGGGGCTTTTCGGCATGGCCTCGGGCGGATTGTTCGGCACTGGTCTGGGCCAGGGCTACCCCAACAAGGTTTACGCGGCCAGCTCCGACTTCATCATCGCCTCTTTCGCCGAGGAAATCGGTTTGATCGGGCTTTTGGCGCTTCTTTGCATCTACCTCATCATCGTCGTCCGCGGCCTGCGCACCGCGGTCGTCCTCCGCGACGGCTTCGGCAAGCTTCTGGTAACGGGCATTGCTTTCACCGTGCCATCCAGTGCTTCGTCGTCGTGGGAGGCGTCACCTGTCTCATCCCGCTCACGGGACTCGCGATGCCTTTCCTTGCACACGGAGGCTCAGCGCTCATGACGAACTGGATCATCATCGGCCTGCTTCTGCGCATATCCGACTCGGCCAGGCGCCCGGCCACCGCCGACCCGCTTCCCTCGGACGATTTCCTCAAGACCATACCCGAACTGGAGAAAGACAGTTCCTCGAATAAGAACGACGCCCTTGAGACGCAGGTGGTGAAACTGTGAATCGCCCAATCCGCAGAATGGCCTCTCTTGTCTTCGCCATGTTCTTGGCGCTCATGACCATAGCCACTTACGTGCAGTACGTCCAGGCGCCGAAGCTGAACTCTGACGCACGCAATGCCCGGACCCTCTACCGAGAATACGGAACCGAACGCGGCCCGATCATCGTCGACGGCGAATCCATCGTGGTCTCGACCGCTGTCGACGATCCGTACAAGTATCAACGCGAGTACAAGGCGGAAGCGCCTACGCCCACATCACGGGCTACTTTTTCAACCGCCCACAATTCGATGACGGGAATCGAGCGGGCAGAAAACGGAGTGCTCGGCGAGGTCCGACTCGGCATTGACCACCCAGCGAATCCAAGAGATGATATCGGGCTCGCACCGCAAGGGCGGCGCAGTTTCCTCACACTCAACCCCGCGGCGCAAAAAGGCCGCCGCCGAGCTCTGGAAACCAGCGCGGCGCCGTCGTCGCCATCAATCCGAAGACCGGTGCGATCCTCGCCCAGGTCTCGACGCCCTCCTACGACCCCAACCAGCTGGCAACCCACGACTCGAAGGCCGCAAGGGCGGCTTACAGCCAGCTGAGCACAGACAAAACGCGCCCGCTCGTCAACCGCGCCATCGGAGGCGACCAGTACGCCCCCGGCTCGACGTTCAAGATGCTCACGGCCACGGCCATGCTCGAGAATTCGGACCTCACGCCCGATTCGATCGTCGACGCGCCTGACACCTGGACTCCCTCCGGGGACGACCCACAAAATCGACAACCCCGGCGAGGCGCTCCTGCGAGACGGGTCCGGGCGCGTCTCCCTGCGCCAGGCCTTCATCCAGTCATGCAACACTCCTTTCGCAATGGGAGGCGTCAACGTAGGCGGGGAGAAGATGATGGCACAAGCCAAGAAGTTCGGCTTCGGGAAGACGTTTGAGACGCCGCAGAAAGTCAGCTCCTCGCGGTTCCCGGAGCCCTCCGGCAAATCCGCGCTGGCAATGGACAGCATCGGCCAGCAGGACATCCGGGTCACTCCGATGCAGATGGCCCTCATCGGCGCCGGGATCGCCAACGACGGCGTCGTCATGGAACCGCACATCGTCAAGCAGACCCTCACGTCGGACCTCGACGTCATTTCGAACACCAAACCGAAGGAATTCGGGCGTGCGATGTCGAAGACGACGGCGAAGCACATGCAGGAGATGATGGTCGCCGACGTCGAATCGGGAACGGGACACAGAGCTGCGATCTCGGGCGTGAAGGTCGCCGGAAAGACCGGCACCGCGGAGATCAACGCCTCGACGCCGCCGCACGTGGTTCGTGAGCTTCGCGCCCGCCGACGATCCGAAGATCGCCGTCGCCGTGGTGGTCGAGAACTCGGGCAACGCCGGATGGAACGGCGACGGCGGCTCGGTGGCCGCGCCCATCGCACGAAAAAGTCATACAAGCGTACTCTGGGGTCCTCATGATGACGGCGTCCCCAATCCACAATCACTGCGAGAGAAAGGTGACGGCGTGACTGACATCCCCCGCATCTTGGGCAGCCGCTATGAGATCGGCGATCTCATCGGACGCGGAGGCATGGCTCAGGTCCACCTGAGCTACGACACCCGGTTGTCACGAACGGTTGCCATCAAAATCCTGCGCACGGACCTGGCTGCGGACCCTCTGTTCCTTGCGCGTTTCAGGCGCGAGGCCCAATCCGCCGCCGCGCTCAACCATCCGTCGATCGTGGCCGTCTACGACACCGGCGAATCCCCGGTCACAACGGCCACCGGGCACGAGATCTCGCTGCCCTACATCGTCATGGAGTACGTCAAGGGACGCACCGTCGCCTCCCTTCTGACGACCGGGGAGCCTGTTCCGATCGCGGAAGCGGTGCAAGTGGTCACGGGCGTCCTTTCGGCGCTCGAGTACTCGCACCACGAAGGCATCATCCACAGGGACATCAAGCCCGGCAATGTGATGCTCACACCGGACGGCAAAGTCAAGGTCATGGATTTCGGCATCGCGCGAGCCATCGCCGACTCCGCGGCCACGATGACCCAGACGAACTCGGTTGTGGGAACCGCGCAATACCTGTCGCCAGAGCAGGCTCGCGGCGAGGTCGTCGACGCCCGGTCCGATCTCTATTCGACCGGCTGCCTTCTCTACGAGCTTCTGACCGGGAAGCCTCCCTTCACCGGAGATTCGGCGGTGGCTGTGGCTTACCAGCACGTCTCCGAAGCGCCCAAGCCGGCCTCGGAGATGTTCCCCGACATCCCGGACACGATCGACCGGGTCGTCGTGAAGTCCCTGGCCAAGAATCGCGATGAGCGCTACCAGAACGCCGCGGAGTTCAGGAGCGACCTTCTTTCGGCGGCCCGCGGCGAGGGGGTCAACGCCCCGCCGTCACGGCGGCCATGAAGACCGTGCCAATGCCGGTGAATCCGCCGACCCCCGCCACTCAGGCGACGACGGCGCTTCCTCGGACTTCGACCTCGGCCCCCGTCATCTCCTCGGGGCAAACGGGCGTTCAGCCGGCCGTAGGCTCAGGTGGGACGAACAACAGCAGGCGAAACCGTCAGATGATGTGGATCGCCGGAGTCCTTCTCGCCATAGCCGCCGTCATCGGACTCTACGCGCTGTTTTCGGGACGACAGCCCCTGACCCGAAGCTAACGAACACGGCGTCCGCCGACAGCACCGACAAGGTGACCGTTCCCTAAGCTCACCGGCATGACTGAAAAGCAGGCCAAGAAGGCGCTTGAGGAGGAAGGGCTCGTTTTCGTCAAGGGCAGCGACCAGGGCTTCTGACACGGTCAAGGCCGGCCAATTCGTCAGCTCGTCGCCTTCCCCCGGATCGACGGTGAGCAAAGGGGAGAAGATCACCGTCCACTTCTCGTCCGGCAACTCCGAGATCACCGTCCCCGACGTGACCGGAATAAGCCTCGACCAGGCGAAGAGGAAGCTTGACAGAGCCGGCTTGAAGGTGGGTAAGATCACCAATTCGAGTGGCAACTCAGCCACAAGCGGCACCGTCAGTTTCGACGTCGCCCGAAGCGGGCGAGTCCGTCGAAGAGGGGTCGAGCGTGGACATCAAGGTCTCCGGCGGCGGCGACTCGACATTCCCAACGTTTCGAATCTTTCGGCCGAGGAGGCGCAGAAGAAGCTCGAAAACGCGGGATACAAGGTGAACGTGACCTACGTTCCGGTCTATTCCGAGGCCGAAGACGGAAGGTTATCGGCAGAAAGACCGACGGCGCGGGCAACGTCACCCTTCAAGTCGGCAAGTACACAACGAACATCCAACAGCCGACGGAGAGCCCCCACCACAACAACCCGACGACGCCGGCGCCGACGCAGAGCCCCACTCACAACAACCCGACGACGCAGCCCCCAACCGATGTGCCGACGGTCGCACCCACGGCGACGGGCGGCTAAGAGCCTCCTCCGTTCCTCCGGCGCGGCAAGCGGCGGGGCGAGCGGGAGGCGAGCTGCAAAGCAGCTCGTGCCGTGCCAGGGCTGGATGCAAGTCGGGCCGAAACGCTGGTCGGGCCGGCACACACGGGCTGTGAATGAGCGGGGCCGAACCAAACTGGTTCGGCCCCGCCTTCATTGTCCGCGCGCGCCGTCACCGCATCGATTTCGGTGCCAGAAGCTCCCGCTAGAAAGTGAGTCTGCGCGGGCCCGTTCAACAGCCCTGGAGGCCCGCCCTCGAATCGTGTAAGGGCGCCTTGCCGTGCGCCGCTTCGAGAGCCTCGGGCTGGCCGCACGCCGCCAGCCAGTTGGCAGCATCCGATGCCCGCCCCTGGGTCAGCACCGATTCGGGGTGAAACTGCACGCCCCATAGGGGAAGTTCGAGTGCTCGACGCCCATGACGATCCCATCGTCGGTGCGGGCGGTGATGACAAGCTCCCTGACCGTGTCCGGCTCGGCCGCCAGCGAATGGTACCTTCCGACCGTAAGCGGCGAGGGAAAGTCCCCTCGAAGAGCCCTCTGCCGTTGTGGCGGATGACGGACGTCTTCCCGTGCACCAGCGTCGGCGCATGCGAGACGACCCCGCCGAAGACTTCGGCCAGCGCCTGATGCCCGAGGCACACGCCCAGCATGGGGTCTTGGTCTGCGCACATTGCTCGACGGCGGCGACGGTCGCCCCGGCCTTGGCGGGGTTCCCAGGGCCGGGCGAGGCGACACGCCGTCGTAGGAGGAGATGGAAGCCAGATCCACGACGTCGTTGCGGACCACCGTGGCGCTCGCGCCCAGCAGGCGGAGATAGTCGACGAGCGTGTAGACGAAGCTGTCGTAGTTGTCGATGACCAGAAGCTTCGCCATCAGCCCACCGTGTTGTCGAAGGCGGGGAAGGTGTCGGCAACCCAGGGATAGACCCAGGTGAACAGAACCGCGACCGCAGCGAACAGAAGGGCGAGAGCCTCGAAGAACCGCAGCCATGCGGGCCCGGGCAGGTGGCGCCAGATCCATGAGTACACGTCGGTTTCCTCTCTACTTCATTTCCGCTGGTATTCCCGTCGCTTCGCGCGACCCAGTGGTCGTACTTCGCGTGGATGATCCATCGCTTGTCGGAGACGAAAGGCGGATGGCAGGTGGTGATGGTCATGAGTCGTTCCGTGGGTTTTGTCTCAGGCTGTTTTGGAACGGGCGCCACGACGTCGACGTCGTTGGGCGAAACCACGTACGAAGAGTTGACGTAGTAGACGAAATAGGCGTCTTTCGTGCCTACGATGATGGGGGTCGCCGGCCTTGAGCTTGTCGACGTTGCGCATCGGCGCGCCGTAAGTCTGCCGGTGGGCGGCCAAGGAGTAGTTGCCGACCTCTCCCACGTACGCGGTGTCCTTGTAATGGCCGAAGGCGCCCTTGTCGAGAACCTGGCTGAGCGACGTCCCGTACTCTATGGAGTGCTCGTAGTCTTTGCCGAACTTCGGGATGTACATGATCCCCTCGACGTCGCCGATCCCGGTGACGTGCCTCGACCGCCGGCGGCGGGTCGGTGCGGGCCCCGCCGATCTTCGTCTCGTTCTGGCTGCCCCATTGGCCTTTGACGCGCGCAATCTGCTCTTCCTGTTCCTGGCCGGCGATGATGTCGGTCCACCAGACCTGCCAGACGATGAACAGGCCGATCACCACGCCGGCGGTGATGAGCAGCTCGCCGACGAAACCGAGAAGCATCTGAAGACGCTGGGGCGACGACGTGCCTTGGGCGCGGCAACCGCTGCGGCTTCGGCCCTTTCCCCAGAATCCCTGCTCCCATCCGGGGAGCCAGTCGAGCCTGTCTGAGGATGCCGGAGCGCCCTGACGGAGATGGGGCGGCTGGCCGCTGTTCGACGCCGTCGGCGCCGAGTTGCGTGAACGGCCCGTCCGCTCCCAATGTGTGACGTCCCACGATCAACGTCCTTTCTTCCGTTGTAAGTTGCCGCACGCTCGTGAAGCGGCGGTTTGCGCCCGCAACTTTATAGATTACGGGGATGCGGCCCTCTCTTCACGTCTGACGTCGCGAGGCCGCGCCAATGCATGCCCTCAAGCCTCAAATGGCATAAGATCACGCCGCGCGGCTAGAGCCAGAGCCGCGCCGGGCGCCGGGCGCGGAGCCTCGCAGGCCCGCCGCTCCGGTTTCCGAGTCTGCTCGCCTTTCCGAGCCCGCCCGCTCGGGTTTCCGAGCCCTGCCCGCCTTTCCGATTTCCAAGCTTGTCCACAACGACTTCGCAGCCGCGAATGTGCACAGTTTTTCGATGGGCAGGTGCGCTCACTCCCTGCCTTTGACTACTCTTGGCTGAGTACGCGTACCCGGAAGGACGACCATGGCTGATTCTGACAAGCTCGATTCCGACGAGCTGGGCGAAGTCGACGATCTCGACACGGGCGAAAGAGGCTGAGACGGCGGAAGGCTCGGACGTCGTGAACGACGCCGCCGAAGAACGAGGGGCCGACGAGGGCGGGATCGACGCCGCTGAGGCGGACCCCGCCGGGACGGACGGCGCTTCCGCTAAAGGCGACGAGGAGGACGTCGAGGCCGCCGCGAACGATTCCGGCAAGGGCGAAGGGCCCTGAGGAGGCCCCGGCAAAGGGCAAAAAGGCAAGAAGCGCGCATCGAAGAAGGACGCGGCAAAGGCTCGTCTAAGAAGGACGGCTCCTCTGAGGGGGAGACAACCGACGAGGCTTCGAAGGCGCCTCGCAAACAGAAGGAATCCTCCGCCGAATCCTCGAAGAAAGGCTCGAAGAAGAGCTCCGGAAACCCCGAAAAGGGAACGAAGCGCTCTATAGAGAAGAAGGCCGCGGAAAAGAGGGCCTCGTCGAAGGAGCGCAAGCCGGCCAGAGTCAAGGGGCTTCAATCGCCGAAGTGGTGGCGCCCTGCTTGTCACCCTCATGATCGTCGGCCTCGTCATCGTCGTCTCCGCCTACATTTTCGGCGGCAACTTCCCGATCAAGGGTCTGGGCAACGGCAATCTGTTCATCGGCTTCGGCTTCATGCTCACCGGATTCCTTATGACGATGGGGTGGAAGTGACGCCTCCGGGTCGGCGCCTTGCGGCCCGGCCTATAGGGCGCTGCGGCCTCGCATAGTCGAAGGTTTGATCGGGACGCGCCGCTGCCGGAGAAGAAGTGTTCAGGAATAGCCCCATACGGCGACGACGACGGCCAGCGCCTCGCTGAGCGCTGCGAAGACGACGGCGTCGACGATCCGCCTCTTCTCCGGCGAAAGGACGCGCGCCCGCGAAAAGGCGTACATGGTCGCCGCGCCCGCGACGAATCCGCCCGCATGGGACTGCCACGAGATCCCCGAGTCGGGGCTCAGGGAGATGACGGCGTTGAGCGCAATGAAGACCACCAAACCCGTCAGGTCCGCCCCGGACACCCGGGCGACGACGAGTTGGGCGCCCAGCAGCCCGAAGACCGCGCCCGACGCGCCGACCGTGGCGGTGAACCACGAGTTGCCCAAAGGGTCGGCCGTGAGGATGACTGCGGCATTCCCGGCGACGGCCGAGAGAAGGTAGATCCCCAGGTACCTGGCGTGCCCGATGACGGGTTCCAGAACGGATCCGAACACCCACAGCACGTACATGTTGAGCAGCAGGTGCCAGAAGTTCGCATGCACGAACGCCGAAGCGAGGAAACGATAGGGTTCCTGCTCCGAGAGCTTCGGCATGAACACGAGATAGGAGCCGATCGACCCTCGACCCGGGTGACGAGGTCGACTCCTACGCAGGCCGCGATGAGCGCCATCGTCACGGCCGCTTTGGGGCCAATGCCCGCTGAAGACGGTCAGCCTTCTGCGAGCGCCGCCCGCGGAGCCTCCGCTCGAGCCGCGCGCTTCGCCGGCGCTGGGAACATCCACGGAATTCCGCGGCTCCTCGGGGTCGGCAAGTCGCCTGACGGCGAAAAAGCCGGGTCGTCTCGTTCGGAGGCAGATGCACTCATCGCGGCCTGCGGAATGTCATTCGGCGACGTCGACGGATTCGATGACGACGTCCTCGGCGGGCTTGTCGCGCATATCGGTGGACACCTTCGCGATCTCGTCGACGACGGCCTTCGACGCGTCGTCGACCACCTTGCCTGAAAAACCGTGTGCTTGCCGTAAAGCCAGGTCGTCAGGGGCCACGGTGATGAAGAACTGCGAGCCGTTGGTCCTCGGCCCGGCGTTCGCCATGGCGAGCACGTAAAGGGTCGTTGAAGTTCAACTCGGGGTGGATCTCGTCCTCGAACTGGTAGCCGGGCCCCGGTTCCGCGGCCCAGGGATCGCCCCTGGATCATGAAGCCGTCGATCACGCGGTGGAAGATCGTGCCGTTGTAGAGCGGCTCGGTGGTCTTCTCTCCCGTAGCGGGGTTGGTCCACTCGCGCTTGCCCGTCGCCAACTCGACGAAGTTTGCGACTGTTTTGGGTGCGTGGTTGGGATACAGCTCCACGACGATGTCGCCGTGATTGGTGTGAAGTGTTGCTTCCATGCGTACATCTTCCCACAGCGCCGCGGCGGGAAGGGCAGCAGGGCGATTCACGGCAAACTAATGCGCTGCGGGCGAAAACAAGTGGGCAGACAGCGGCCAGAAAGCGCGTTCGGGCTGACATTTCGCCGAAAACCCGGCAAAATGGGAGAGTACAGTCATTTTCCGGTCGACGCCGGACAACCGAAGGAGGTTCACAGTGTTCTGCTGCCGTTCCAAGAAGAAGAAGGCTAAGAAGAAGGCCGCCGCCCAGGCTCAGGACCTCGTGGCCCAGGCCGGAGCCGCCGCGAGCCAGGCCGCCGAGAAGATCCGTCCGGTCGCCGCCCACTTGGCATCGCAAGCCCAAGAACTCGCCCACCAGGGCAAGGAGTGGGTCGCCCCCAAGGCCGCCCAAGCGGCCCAGCTCGCAGCTGAGGCGAAGGAAAAGGCGGTCACCGACTACATTCCCAAGGCCAAGCGCGTCGCCCGCGCAGCCGTCGACGCCGCCCGCACGACCGAGGGCGATCTCAAGACCAAGGCCCAGGCCGTCAAGCGTCCGCGGCAGCGGGTCCTCGCCGACCCCTAAGCCCAAGAAGAAGCGCCGGTTCCTCAAGGTGACGGGGACTCTGGCCATCTTCGGCGGCGCAGCAGGCGCAGCTCCTCCTGTGGAAGCGAAAGCCAGCCCGTCGAGGACCCCTGGGCCGAGTCGTACTGGGAGGACGTCGAGGTTCCCACCGAGGCTTCCGACGAAGCCGAATCCGGCAAGCACAAGGCCTGAATGCAGGCGCCCAGGGTTTGACGCAACGCCCAGGGTTTGAGGCAGTTGAGGCAGCGCCCGGGGTTTGACCCAACGTTCAGCCCTGATGCACAAGCCCGAGGCCGCAAGCCGAGAACCCGACGAACCTTTCCGCCGCGGGCTCTGCGGCTGCGCATCGAGAATTCGAGGAACGATGACGAACGACGCCGCAGCATACCAACTGTTTGAGACGCCTGAAGGAGTCCGCGGGCGATACGTGCGCGTGCCCCTCTCCGAGCTCGGGAAGGGGGACGCCCTCGTCCGGGTGACGCATTCCTCCGTCAATTACAAAGACGGACTGGCCGCGACGGGCCGAGCCCCATCGCGCGATCGCTCCCGATGGTCGGGGGCTGCTGCGCCGTCGGCGTCGTCGTCGAACCCGGAGAATCCGGCCTCAGCGTCGGAGCTCCCTGTCTCGATCGTGCGCCACCCTTTCCGAACAGCACAGCGGCGGATACTGCGAGTATCTGCGGGTTCCCTCCGTCTGGCTCACCCCGTGCCGTCGCGGTTTTCGCTCCTTGAGGCGGCGGCTATCGGAACGGCCGGCGTCACGGCCGCAATGGCGGTGCTCAAGCTCGAGGACGCCGGCCTCGCCTCGGCGCCGGGCCTGTTGCGGTGACCGGGGCCAGCGGCGGCGCCGGTTCGATTGCAACAGCCCTGCTGGCCGTCCGCGGCTACGAGGTCACGGCCTTCACCGGCCGGCGGGACGCCGAAGACTACCTTGTTTCGCTCGGCGCCGCGCGCGTTGAGCCGCGGCCGGACACGTCTGGCAAGCGGCCGCTCGAAAAAGGGCTTGTGGGCGGGGCCATCGACGCCGTCGGCGGCGACACCCTCGCCTGGCTCACGCGAACGGCGGCGCCGGGAGCGTCGATCGCGGCCTTCGGCAACGCCGGCGGAAACGCTTTGAATGCCACCGTGCTCCCCTTTATTCTCCGAGGGTCAACCTGCTCAGGGGTCACTGTCACCTTCCCTCGGACGACGTGCGGGAAGCGCACGTGGCAGATTCTGACCGATTCCCTCACAGCCGACGCTCTTCGCGCGATCACCTCGAGATCGCCTCGACGAGCTCGAATCGTCGCTTTTCCAGATCGTCGAGGAGGGGTCCGCGGCCGCGTCGTCGTTCAGATTTCTGAGGAGGACGCGCCCCAGTCGCCGTGACAGGCCTCAATCACCGTGACGGACCCCAATCACCGTCGTATGGCCGAGAGGCTGGTTTCCTCGATTGAAAGGACTGGTTGTTTTCGGGGTTTCGCGCTGCGCTGCTCCTTCGACGCGCCGGTCCTCTCGCACCGCCTCAAGCTCGCGGCTGGCGTTCTCCCCACGCAATGGGATCCACGCGTCGGCCCGTGAAGAAAGGTGTGTCCTCGCGCACATAGAGGCGCGCCTCCGTGTAACGCTGCGCGTGGAGAACGCCTTCGAGGCGATCGAGGCTGTCCGCCTCGAAGCCCAGGATCCACTCGTAATCGCTCAACCCGAACGTCGCCAATGTCGAACCCTTGACGTCCGGGTACTGGCTGAAGCCGTTGCGCCCGTGTTCGGCCATGATGCGCGAACGCTCCTCTGCCTTGAGAAGGTACCAATCGTAAGATCGGACGAACGGGTAAACCATCAGCCAATCGCGCGGCGCCACGCCACTGAGGCATGCAGGCACGTGGCGACGGTTGAATTCCGCAGGAGTGTGAAGCCCCATACACGTCCAAACGGGCTCTAAACAGCGGCCGAGGGGCACTGGCGCGCAGCCTGTGATAGGCGTCTTGGAGACGCTCGGGTCGTCGTCGATCCACCACACCATCAAATCGGCGTCGGCGCGAAAAGCCCGCCGTGTCATACCAACCGCGCGTTGTGACGGCTGCGCCATCGACGCACTCCGCGCTCTCGGCTATGAGCAGGCGCCGCGCGTCGGCGTCGGCGGGCAGGGGATCGGCTAAACGGAATACCGCGTACAACGCGTAGTGGAAAAGCGTTGTTGATTGCGTCGAGGTCCACGTTCTGCGCGTCACGAGGATCGGGCACGCGCTGCATATGCTCATCCATAGGATCTCCTTCGGGTTGGCGTGGGCGATTCGCAGTTTCTTCTGCTTCCGCCAGTCTATGCCTTTTCGCAGCCTAGAAGCCTTTCGCACCGTGGGCTGCCTGCGCGCCGCCTGGGCAAGCCCTAGTTGCTCGGCTTGGACGCCTTTCGCCCATAGGCTGCCTGTGCCCGCAGCCCGCGTCTTGCGCCCTTCGGGATCTCACCGTTCGAGGCGGGGCCCGACTCGTGCCGCATCGGATTCGTCTCGCCGACGAACGCCGGGCCTCCCCGAGCGGCAACACTGCTCCGGACAAACGGTGTGGAACGGTCCGGCGCCCGTCAAGGTGACGGGCTGGACGTCTTCGCCCCGCGCTTGGGCGGCTCGTTCCTCAAGCACGTCGACGAGGGCTCGCGATGAAATCCCCGTCCGTGGAAACGGTCGCGGCCCGCTCGTAGGGGCAAGCCGGCCTCTGGCCGCGGTTTCCCGCGCTTCGATGTCAAGGTCGTAGACCACTTCCATGTGGTCGTAGATGAAACCGATGGAGGCGACGACAACCCCGCTCACCGAGGGCCTGCCGGTCGTCCCCTTGCGCGCAGGCCCCCGTGCGTCGGCCCCCGCCTGCCTTCCGCTCCATTCTCGCCTTTCGCCGCCCGCGTCCTCGTCTGCCAGCTTCCGAGAAGATCGTTGACGTCCGGTTCGAGCCACCGCGACGATGCCGGCCCGGAACGCGAACAGAACGCCAAATCCCATTCAATCCGGCTCAGCCCGAGGCTGCCGCGCACGAGAGGAAGCAACGCCCGTATCAACGCCCGGTGTTGGGCGACGTAACTGATCTCCGTCGAAAGATCGGGGCGATCGACGATCGCTCCGCCTCGGTGGGCGCCGAGCCTTCTTCCATTGCGACCGGTATCGAGTGCGTGACCAAGACAAGGCGAACGTTTTCCACATCAATCCCATTGTCCGCGAGCTTCCGATAGGCCGCAGCGATCGCTTTTTGCCTGCGCGCCGACCATTCCCGGCGTGTTGTAAAACGGACGGACTTTGTCGACGATCAACGAGGCGCCTTCGGCGTTGTCCGCACTTGACTCCGCGCCTAGCGCCGCGTGCCCGTAGCGCCCTTCGAAAGAGGCCAAAGCACTGTCAAGGTCCTCTCGATACTGGCGGCAACCGGAGTACGAAGCGTAAGCAGAGGTCGGCAGAACGAGGATGCGACGGGCACCGGCGTCGGCCAGTTCCGCCAAACCTTCGTCGACGAACGGATGCCAGTTCCGATTTCCCCAACCGACGGAGATTTCGTGCTCGCGGCGGCGCAGCTCCCCGCGGAGGTCGGCAAGGAGCCTGCGGTTCCATGCGTTGATCGGCGAAACCCCCTGGAATCTCTCGTAGTGACGGCCGACGGCGAGGAGCCTTTCATCGGGAATTCCGGTGCCTCGCGTGGCATTGCGCAAGAAGGGAAGAACGTCTTCGGGCCCGTTCGGTCCGCCGTAGGACAGCAGCAGCACGGCGTCGTAGGGGGTCAAACCTCGCATTTGTCGCCTTCACTCAAGGAATCAGGGAAAGCCGGAAACGGAAGGGCAAACGTCTGCAGCCGTCTGCGCGCATCCGCGAATTCGCCGCTGAAAGGGCGCCTGGATTCACTGGAACGGTTCAAGCTCACACTCGATGCTACACACAGGCGCTTGCTCAGGCGAGGGAAAGACGCGCACGCAAAGGGTTCGAAATGCTGGAAAGCGGCAACCAGAATGTTGCACTGCTTGCATAGTTGATAGCATTACTGCTACATTCTGAAGTATCACTACAGCAAGGAGGGCGAGATGAAAGCCGATGCAGTCGTCAACGTCGTCAATCTGACGAAGAAGTACGGGGACGTCACAGTTCTCGACGGTCTGAACTTGCGCGTCGAGCGGGGGCAGACGGTTGCCTTGCTCGGGCCCAACGGCGCCGGAAAAACGACGACCGTCGAGATCATCAGAGGCCTGGTTCCTCGAAATGCGGGCTCCGTCGAAGTCTTCGGCGAAAATCCGACCAATAACTCCAATCCGCTTTGGCAGGCCAGGATAGGCATGACGCTCCAAGCTCAACGGGACCACGCGAAATGGCGCGTCATGGAGTTCCTAAACTGGATACGCGCCTCATACGAGGGAATCCGCGACTGCCGCGACGTCTCGGAGCTGATCGACTCCTTCGACCTGGGCAAGCATGCGTACAAGACGATCTCGACTCTCTCCGGGGGGCTGCGCAGGCGCCTCGACCTCGCTGCCGCACTCGTCATCAGTCCGGACCTCCTCATTCTCGACGAACCCACGTCCGGGCTCGATCCGACGGCAAAAAGAGCGGTTCACGACATCGTCGCCGACGAGGTCGACGCCGGAATGGCGCTGCTTCTGACAACCCACGACCTGTCGGAGGCCGACCGCCTCGCCGATGCGATTCTCATCCTCAACGAGGGACGAATCGCTGCGGAGGGGTCGCCCGAGTCTTTGCGGCTCCGTGTCGAGACGCAGGCCGAAGTCATGTGGACTTCGAATGGAAGCCGTTACGTGCACGCGACGCCGGAGCCAGAGCCATTTCTGCGAGAGCTGATGCAGGATCCGTCCGTGAGCGACCTCGAAGTTCTGCAGGACGTCCTCGAAGACGCCTACCTGGGCCTCGTCGAGGGGCCCCAGAACTCCGCCTTGACCAGAATGTCGGAACCGACGCCCGAACCGCCGACCACAAGAAACTCGCCGAAGGAGGGCGACCAATGATCCACTCAATGCGAACTGCAGCCCGAGCGGGCTGTCTGCGAAGCCCGCGCCGAACTGCGCATAGCCTTCCTCACACCCACTTTCTTTGGCATGCTTCTCGGTCCATGCTTTCTCGTGTTCTTCGCCAGCCTTGAAAGACACAAACAGATAGCAAACACCATCTCAGGAAGCGCCTATGCCCTTGTGGGTCTACTCGATCGATCGGTCTGCTCAGCGCCTTCAGATCATGAGCGAAATGTTCAACGAACGCAACGACGGCTCTCTTCTGCGCACGCGCACCCTGCCGCGCGGAACGGAATCGTGGATGTACGGAAAGCTTCTTTCCGTATCAGCGGTAACCGGCATCACCCTCATTCTGGCAATGGCCGCGGGATTCTTTCTCTTTCCCGATCTGCAGTCGGCTTCCCTCGCCGACTTCCTCGTCCTCGCGGCCAGCCTCGTCTTTTCTTTCGTCGCCTTTCTTCCCATCGGAGTGGCATTGGGATCGCTCGTGCGTTCCACGTGGGGCTTCCTCATCTCCATGATGGCCATCTACATGATCTTCCTCGGCGCAGGCACTCTGTCTCCCATCAGCGTCTTTCCGAGCCCTCCAGTGGCTCACGGCCTCGACTCCGATCTACTGGGGCGCGCACGCCGCCCGCAGCGCCGTGCTGCCACCCGAACTCGGATCGGTGGAGATATCCGGATCGTTCCAACCCCTGATCGCCTTCGCGGTCCTAACCGCATGGGCCGTGGCCGGATACATCGCCGCACCCCGCATTCTCCGACGCAGCATACGCCGCGAGACAATGGGATCCGTCGCGGCAGCACGGGAGAAGATCGCCTCGAGGGGTTACGCGTGAGCAGGACAAAACAACAAAAGAACCCGGATCGGAACGGGAAAGAGGGCGGTGCGCCCGGTAAGGACAGCACTGGGGGCGCCAACGACGACGGCGTACGCAGCAGGACAGCGCCGCACGCACCAAAGACGACGCCGCGCGCAGCCGGGACGAACGCGTGCACAATCGCCTGGCGGTGCTGCGGGCCGCTCGCGGGGTGACGCGCCGCAAGCTCGCCGAGGAGCTCGGAATCCACTACCAGACGATGGGCTATCTAGAGCGCGGCGAATACGCGCCCTCCCGCATCTGGCCTTTGAGGATCGCCCGATGGTTCGGCGTCCCGGTGGAATCGGTCTTCAGCCTCGACGAGTTCCCGCCGTTGATCTAAGAGAAGCCGACGTGTCAATACAACGCCCCTTTAACGAACGAGGGTGATTTAACTGTCTGAACCGCAGTTTGGTTTGCCTATCAACCACACACGCAGGCAATCGGATCAAGAGCTCTGACCACCTCCAACCCCTTATCGACTTCCAGTTTTCGCATTTATCCTTTACTGGAAGACCATTGCTAGGAATCCAAACCTCGAACTAAGCTTCACGAAAGTCTTTAATGCTTAGGTCACTTCTGAGGAACTTCCGTCAGAGACAACAATCACATTCTGAATTATTTTTATTTCGATAGTTATCAATCCATAGTACTGTTAGAGCAAATATGAATTCACCGTGAAGTTAAGAAAGGTGTTGTTTTTGGCGGTCAAACCCAACCGCAACCACGGCAAGAATTTCAACCGAGCGGTTTATATTCTGCCCACCACCGTTTGGCGGACAGAAGCGGAGAAGAAAGGAAATAGAGTGAAAAACGCATTCATTGCAAACAGATAGCTTCTCGACGCAACAAACGAACTGGAAAAAAACAGTAACCAACTAATGAAAGTCATTAACTGGCTTACAAGCCAAACAACACCGCGGCGGATGATCAATGAATGTTATGCCATGGGCGACGCTGCACGAATCGATGAAGATGGAATTGTCACTGTCCTTGGGAGATTCGAAGACATTGAAACGCTTGAGGGAGAGTCTATCTATCCAGCTGAGATAGAGTCCGAGTTTGTCGCTCTTGACGAAGTCTCTGAAGCCGCAGTCTTTGTAGCTGAGGTCAATGGAAGGCCGTCGCTTCTGGCGTTGTTGGTCCTAAACGATTCAAGGACGGAAGAGGCAGTCAATCTTACAACGATTCATGAAATCATCACACGTCGATTGCGTAGCAAGCCAGCTCCCAACATTATTTACGTTGTTCCTGAGCTTCCTCATTTATCAGGTGGTGGAAAACTAGCCCGCAACTTCATTAAACGCAATTGGAAAGAACTCGTCACCTCTCTCTATCCAAACTTTAACCGGACAAGAGCTGGAACTGAAGCAATGCCACATAAAAGACCTGCAGAAGCAGACAGCTATCGACTCACGAAAGGTGGTGACACTTATGCGTCCTAGTCTGGTAACATCACTTCATCGGCGATCCTGGATGAAGGGTGAAGTATGATGAGGTTGATCCCCCAACCTTCCATGGACTCGTTCGATCTCACGACGATTCTCAGTGCGCTTGCCGATCCAACTCGTCGAGAGTTGCTTCGTCTGACATACAGCCATATGGAGCCAGTTGAATGTGCCGTGATTGCACGCAACATCGACGTAAGTCCGGCTACTGTGTCTCACCATTGGCGAATTCTGCGTGAAGCAGGACTTACACATACAACAGTCCAGGGCGGGCACGTTTCATTAGCGTACGACGAGACGAAATGGAACAGAGGTTTCAGGATTGCTTGCCGCTATTCTTCAAGAAAGCTCTTGACGGTGGGCAAAGGCTAGCCTTGTAAACACAAGTCGGCTCCTGGATTAGACGCTTTGTTCTGACTCATTCGTCATTGATAACCACCGGAAGTTATCAATAGATAAATAATACGTGTTTCCTTTATAGCCAATACCTACATCATGATAGTTCCAATAAAATGTGGGTTTGGCACGAAAGAGACGATTTATAAATGAAAAATAATTATAAGAAGTTACACACAACTTATAATACAGGAAGATCATCAAATTCAGAGGAATCTCGTATTAATCACAATGAAGTGCGTCCGTGGGCCGCCCTATGGGCCGTATCTGCGGGGTTCTTCATGATCATGCTTGACACGACGATAGTCGCGATTGCGCAGCCTCAACTACAAGCAAATCTACACGTCACTTAGCTTAGTGATTTGGGCAAGTACGGCGTACATGGTGGCTTATGCAGTTCCCATGCTCTTCACAGGACGGCTAGGCGACCAGTATGGGCCCCGAATCATATACGTCAGCGGCCTTATCGTGTTCACCGTCGCTTCAGCATGGTGTGGGTTCTCCACTAGTATTAGTATGCTAATCGCAGCGCGTATCGTGCAAGGCCTCGGTGCGGCGTTGATGGGTCCTCAAACCCTGGCAGTCGTCAACAGGCTCTTTACAGGCAAGTCTCGAGGCTACGCCATGTCGGCATGGTCGGCCGTCCAAGGCTCGGCTACGTTGCTTGGTCCTATCCTCGGCGGTTTCTTCGTCTCTTTCTTGAATTGGCGTTGGATCTTCTTCGTCAATATCCCTATAGGTCTGATCGCCGTTTTCTGTGCCCTGCGCTTCATTCCACATTTCGCCGGCCATTCGCATCGTTTCGACCTTCCTGGCATTGTCCTTTCATTTACAGGGGCTGACTGCTCTCATTCTCACGATTCAGAAGGAACCAGTCTGAAGGCTCCCGCTTTTTGGGCGCTTCTGGTTGGCGCATTCGCTCTGCTTACATGCTTCGTTCTTTCCCAACTCAGGCAGAACGAGTTCTAATTCCTTTACGTCTATTTAGGAATCGAGACTTCAGTTTGTCGATTGCTGCGCTCATTTTGTCATCTTTAGCAGTCAATGCTCAGTTGATTCCCGTTATGTACTATCTACAGCGCGTTATGGAATGTCTGCCTTGCTTGCAGCTCTTACTGCAATTTCAATGCCAGTTGCAACTATTGTGCTGGCGAGATTCGTCGGAAAAACGATTGCAAGGCTCCATCCGCCGCAATCCTCACCCCGCTTTTCTTCTCGCAACCACAGGTTCGTTGATCTTGCATACGCCATGAACCCTGGCCGGAGCACTCTTCTTGTAACTACGGGATACGCTGTTTTTGGCGTCGGCATTGCCTTCGTCTGGCCTCCGCTTGCGACTTATTCTTTGCGACGTGTTGCTCGACAGACCATGGCGCAGCGTCCGGCATCTTCAACACCATGAGAATCGTCGGCGGAGTGATAGGCATGGCTGCAATAGAGCCATCATCGAAATGCAGCTAGCGTCACTTGGTTCAGGGAGGAGGGCAAGCTAAAGCTTCAGCAGTGCTTTCCCCCGGTCCTTATCGAACTGCATATTCACGGGTTCTTGAGACATCCACTTGGCTCCCAGTCGTGTCCTTTGCCATTGAGCCGTGATTTCACTTGGTTTCGCATTCGGCAAGACGATCGGACCAAGCGAAGAAGAGTGAGATCCAAGCACAAGTGATAACCAGAATGCCGCTCGTTCCGCCTTTGTAGCCGTTTTCCAAGTTTCACGTGCAACACTGATACCCATGACGACCATCGCCGCTTCCTGGCTGGACTGGACCGAGCCTCGCTTGTCCACGAACGGCCGAAGTATCGCCGTTTTGCTCATTGGGGCCGGCATTCTTGCGCTCACGCTCGCGGTCCCGGCCGTCAAGCGCGGAGGGCGCACGCTGGTAACCGTGGTCCACGAGGCCGGGCACGCCGTCGTCGGCATCGCCTGTGGACGGCGCTTCCAGGGCTTCGTCGTCCAACGCGACATGTCCGGGCATGCCGTCACAAAAGGGGCAAACCGACGGGCCCGGGCCGCATTCTCACCACGTGGGCGGGTTATCCGGCCCCGGCGCTCCTGGCGCTTTTCTCGTCGTCGGCGCTCTGAGCGGGTGGTCCAAGGCGATCGTCATCGTCACAATCGTGGCGCTCATCGGCCTGCTTGTCATGTCGCGATCCGTCCGAACGGTGCTGGTCATCCTCGGATCGGCGCTCGTCTTCGCCGCCCTGTGGCAGCTCGGGGACCGCATGCAGGTCGGCGCGCTGGCCCAGGCGGGAGTTGTAGCGGGCATCGGTCTCGTACTCCCTCATCGGCGCCTGGACCTCGCTGCAGGGACGTCGCTCGCACGCGCGACCGCGAGCAGGACCACTTCACGCTGGCCGCGCTCACGCGCATGCCCTCTGGATGTGGATCCTCACATGGTTCCTAGTCGACCTCGCCGCCAGCGCGTGGGCGGTCCACGTGGCGTTCGACGCCGTGACATGATTCCAACGCCGCAGAGTCCCACCGCCACGGAATCCCTGACATCGGAGAAGCAGCGGCATTTGAGGCCGACACTTGGGAGCGCCGGCACAGAGATTGGCTTCGCGCCGTCCCTTCCGACAACGAAATACCGACGCGGCGGACGCGCCGTTTGCACGGCGCAACATCGACTGGCGGACCTCGCCCTGGTTCGCCGTCGACACGCGTCTGCTCCGCAGAGTATCCTCACAGTTGTTGTAAACCATTGATACGCCAAGGAAGTCTATGAAAGTGAAACCGCGGATCGTAGGGATCGATGCCGCCTACGTGCCGATCCTGTGGTTCATACCCGGAGTCATGTTCGCGTCCGCGACGCTCAGGGCGCTTGGTGGCAGCGCGTGCAGCCTAATCGTCTATGGGTTGCTGGCGATCCAGTTCCTGGGGGACGGCACTCTACCTGCACACCACGCTTCGAGGAAAGTTTGCGGTTTGGCGCAAGATTCTAAGCGAAACCGACGACGCCGACGTCGAGCGGATCCTCGATAGGGCTGTGGCCGCGGAGCAGTGATCGTCATGGCGGCTCAGCGCTTCCCCAAGGCGAAGCTGACGGGTGTGGATCTGTGGCGCAAATCCGATCAGTCCGGCAACGGAGAAGAGGCGGCCACTGCCAACGCGAAAGCCAACGGAGTCGATTCGCGCATCGATTTCGTCACGGGCGACATGGCCGAGCTTCCTTTCGAAGACGGCTCTTTCGATCTCGTCACCGCGAGCATGTCCATTCACAATATCCCGAAAGCCGAAGGCCGCGCCCGGGCGATCCGGGAAGCGGTTCGCGTGCTCAAACTGGCGGAAGGATCGTCATCGCGGATCTTAAAGCGATGAACGAGTATGCCGACGAGCTGTCGAAGCTCGGTCTGAAGGTCGAGGGCCGAAGAACCTCGGCTGGCAGGTCTGGTGGAGCGGACCCTGGGTGTCCAGCAAGATGCTGCGAGCCGCGGCCGAGTAGCCGCGAGAACGCATTCTCTGACGCTTGCCGGTCCTCAGGCTTACCCTTGGCGGCTCGCCTGCCTTCTGGAGCTTTGCCACCTTTTGACAGTTCGCCTACTTTCGAGGCTTTGCCTACTTTCGACGGTTTCCGCCTTTGTCGTTTGTCTGCCTTCTGCCGTTTGTCTGCTTTTGACGATTGGGGCCGGAGCGACGCAGTCGCCCCTGGCCCCCAAGTCGCTTGCGCGTTGCGGCAGTTATCGACGCCGCTGCGCTCGCCGTTGTCACTCATGCAGTGCAGGTGTCGGGCGCCTTGTCGGCGAACACTCCGGAGAGGTACCGGGGAGCGCGTGCCACCTGCGACGAGTGCCCTCCCGCACCCTTCTGATCGAGGATTTGGAACGTTCCGTCGGAGACCAAGCCGATGGTGTCGGCCTTCTGACCCGAGACCCAGCGCCCGGCCAACGCGACCTCCTTGCCGTCGCCTGCGGTGAACTCGCTCGTCGCTTTGCCGCCCGCCAGCCGATCGGTGAAGTAGAAGACGGCCCGCGCCTGACTGCGAGGGTGTCCTTGCCGTCCCCGTTCCAGTCGCCGACGACCGGGGTGTCGCCGTCGCGCCCAAACATGAACGTCGCTTCGGCATTGCCGCCTTCGAGCCCTGTGTTGAGGTAGAAGGTGTGCCCGCGGCGCACCGAGATCGTCTGTCTCCCGTCGCCGTCCCAGTCGCCCACCAAAGGCGTGTCGCCCGCGCGGCCGTAGAAGAAGACGACGTCGGCCTTCCCTCCCCGAATCGAATTGACCAAATAGTAGGTGCTGCCGCGCTTGACTCGGTGGCGATTCCGTCGCCGTCCCAGTCGCCCACCAAAGGCGTGTCGCCTGCACGGCCGAAGAACACTTCTTTGCCGCCGATGACGAACGCATTCTCGGCCGACGGCGCACCGGGCTGGGGGTCGGCGACGCCGTGGCAGTCGGGCTGGACGTAGAAGTCGGGCTTGTCGTGGGCGAAGCGGTCGGAGAGGCCGTCGGTCCGTCAGAAGCGCTCGGCGACGGAGTCGGTGACGACGTGGGCAGCGGTAGGGCTGATCGAGGGAGAAGAGCTCGGCGAGGCCGTCGGCGTCGGGCTCGGCGCCGGGTCGTTGCTTGCAGTGACCTCCTTCTGAACTGTCAACCCGTGTGGTCGCGGACCCTCGACCTGACCTTCTGACCAGAGGCGGGATGTCACACGTCAAAGTCGCCTGGTAGCCGTCGCCCACGGATTTCGCTTCAACCCAGTCCGAGGCCTTCGTCGAACCGGAACCGACGGTGAGGATCCGCGCCTGGTGGGGAACCCTCGGCCACGCCGCCGCGGACGTTGACCGTAACGGTGACCTTCCCTGAGAGGTTCGGGACGTGTGGTCACGCTCATCGGCGCGTACCGTTTGAGCTGCTTGTTCGGATCCATGCCGACGCCCAACATCTTCTCCCGCGCCAGCTTCCACGCGGACGAACCGGGGTCGGCAGCCACGTAGAACACTGCCGCAGCTCTTCGCGCCTCGTTCCCCACGTGCCGTTGCCTAGCTCAAGATTCTTCAAGGTGCTGGGCAGGACGAGGACCTTCGGCAAGCGGCCGTCCGTGTACCGAATGTCCGTCATTCCTCGCCAAAGTATGCCGACACGGTTTCATTCGAGTTCCCATAGGTCTGATCGTACTTTCCGTTCTTGCCTCCGCGCACGATGATCCGCTCGGGAGTCCTTCCGGTGAAGGCTCTGTCAATTGACGTGATTTGAGTGCCGAAATCGACCTATGAAGGGAATCAACTCTGTTGAAGCCGCCGACGACCTCCAAACTGTCGGGGAAATCAACGTTGCTCAGATTTGTTGCGTCCTCGAAAGAACGGCTCTCAAATGTCTTGAGGCCCTCTGGCAGGTGGGAGTGAACGACATGACGTAACGCCAAGAATGCAGAGTCTCCGATCGCCACGGTGCCGTCCTTGACTCGAACGTCTCGAGTCCACGGAGCCCCGGCACATGCAATGAGGTGCAAAGCCGTTCGCGTTTGGCGTAGAGCATCTTGCGCGAATCGTCGCTAAAGACGGGGTTGCCTTTCTGCCACCTCTATCGAGCGAAGTTTCGGTGTGCTGCGAGAGCCATTTCTATAGTCGCCAGCCCGGAACCCAAGCGGATCTCGAGAAGGCTCTGGTTGGCACAGAAGGCGCGCTCGCCAATCGTCACCAGAGAGTCCGGCGTTTTCACCTTTTTCCAATCCTGAATAGAAGCAGCAAAGGCGCCGATCTCCTTGAGCCTGTTTAGCTCGGGATGCAAGTCGCACTTTGGTCTTAAGCGCCGAATCGTTTGAAAAAGGCGGACGCGCTGATCTTGACGGCGCCTCCGACATCGGCGCTTTCCAAACTGGTGCATTCCGAAAAGGCGTTCTCTCCGATGCTCTCGACGCTAGAGGGAAGCTCCAGCCGCTTGAGCGCCGAATGGCTGAAAGCGAAGTCGCCGATGGTTCGAACGCTGCTTGGGAAATCGATCTCCTTGAAATCGGAGCCCGAGAACGCACTGTTGGCGATCTTCTCACGCCGGCCGGCACTCTGTATTTTTCACCGTGTCGTTGTCGAAAGTGCGGCCTAGGGGAATCGCGATGAGCTTGGTGCCTTCCTGCTGAACAGCACATTGGCGATTATCTTGTGTTTGCGTTTTTCCTGGGAAACGGTGATCGTCTTAAGAGATTTGGTTCCGAAGAACGAACCGTCAAGCTGATCGGGCCCTACGCCTCGCCGATGTGAAGGGTCACGAGTTTTCTCATGGCCCCTCATCGCGCCTTTTGGCTTCGACGACCGAATCGGGAATCGTCAGATCGGTGATGTCTGTGTCTGCGAAAGCCCCATCTCCACGAGACTTCAAATCCTTGTTGAAGGTCACTTTGGTCAAGTGCGAGCGGTCGAACGGGTCGTCGTCGCCGATCGACTCCATTCCCGCGGGAAAGTCACTTCCGTCATCGGCGAGTACCAGAAAGCATACCGGCCGATAGCCTTGAGTTTCTCGAAGGAAAAACCCGTCGATACCCGTCCGTCCGCCCCAACGACCTTGAGAGCCTTGAGTTTGCCTGCTCTGCCGAACGCCCTGTATCCGATCTTTCTCAACGTTGTCCGAGACGACGACGTCGCTGAGGAGGTTCGCGCGGAAGAAGGCCCTGTCGGAAATTTCCGTCACTCCTGCGGGCAGCGAAATCTTCTGAATCCCGCTTGCTGAAAACCTCCCGTCCGAGGGACGTCACCGAACGCGGGAGGGCCGTCTCTTCTGAAGGCTCCTGTTCTGTAAAAGGCGAGCTCGCCGATCTTGGCCAGTTGGCTCGGTTTGGCGTCGGTGTCCTCGAATTCGACCGTCGTCAGTGAGCTGCAGCCGAAGAAGGCCCCTTTTCGATCTCGACGACGGTGGCGGGGACCTTCGCCTTCACGACGCCGGTTTTCTTGAAGGCGTACTCACCGATGACTTTGACGGAGTCGGGGATCGTCACGTCCGTGGCCGAACCCTTGTATCGCACGAGCTTCCCGCCGCCGTCGATGTCGAAATCCCCGGTCGGCGTAGAAGGCGTGTCAGCGGGCGTCGCGCCTGCGCTCGGGGCGTCCGTCGGGAGTCGCGCCGGGGATCCCGGAGAGGCCTTGTTTCTCGGTGTTGTTCGAAGGCTCTTGCGAGGGGCCTCGGACCTCTTCCGGCGTCGGGATTTCTGACTGCGGCGAAGCGCCGTCGATCGTCCGCTGTTCTGGCCGTTCGGGTCGTCGGTTCTGTCTGCAGGAAATGAGAGCTCTAGAACGGTCGCAGCCGTCGAGGCGTCGGCGCCTCTGTGGCCGCAGTCGCCGTTGGGGCCAACGCAGATGCGACCACGGCGAAAGCGGCAAAAAGCCGCAGTGTAAGAGAATCTCTCAAAAGAGGTGGACATGATTCCTCCATATAGTGACAATGAAGGCGTGCAAATGAGCGCGCATGGGGAGTGTGGTGGCGTCTCCGCCACGTTTGTGAGGCACTTAAACTCTAGTCCGAGCCACTGCCGTGTCTGTCAGCACACGCGGCGAGGTGAAAAGCGCGGTTCTGCGCGAGACATTGCGTCTCGCACTCGCCTGGGCGGCCGTCGCCGCGAGGAACTCGGAATTCTGTTTCAGTTACATTTTCCTCCACATTAGAGGCAGGCGGTGAAGCGCTTTAGGGGTGAGCGATGCGGCATCCTGCCGCTTTAGAACGCTTTGATCCTATACCGCTTCGACGTTCGCGTCGATGGATTTCAATACCCATCTTTTCAGTTGAAAATGGAACGCCGAACTGATCGGCATTCGTTCATTGATGGAGCGGCTCATGCTCTGAATCCTTCCGCACACCCCTTCGATTTCCGGGGCCAAGGGCTTCGATCGACGCGGCAAGAGCAAACAAAGGCGGTCGCGGCTCGATCGTTTCATCCGGCTCGATCGTTCTCAATCCTGGTAGTTTGGACGGGTGGAAGCCTCCGACCTGGACCTTTAGACCTCTGTCGTCTTCAGACCGCGAGCTCATGCTGAGCGGCGACGCTTTCGCGAACATGAACTGGACCGGCTCGCGCAGATTCACCTACGCCGACATCGATTCGACGCCAGAGTTCAGCCACTCACTTCCGATTCGACGAGGAGTCGGGCGATTTTCGGCTGGCCGCCGAATCAAACGGACGGCTCGTCGGCCTGGCGTGGCTGACGTTCTTCGATGCAACGGATCCGGGCTTCGGCCACATAGCGGACGGCGTTCCAGAATTGAGCATTTCCGTGGACGGCTACCGACGCCGCGGCGTCGGCCGTTCGCTTCTGCGCACGCCTCGGCGAGGCACGGAATCGCCGCATTGAACGGGTGTCTCTCAGCGTCGAAGAGGAAACGGCGCTGTCGACCTCACAGGCAGTGCGGCTTCGCGCCCGTAGAAGGCAAACCCTTGCAACGCCTACATCGTTGATCTCGAGTCTCGTCGCTTGATCGCCTGCCTCCCGCTCAATCTTCGCCTCTCGCTCAACCTCCGCCTCCCGCCATTTCCTTAGGGCTGCGATTCGACGTAGGCTGATGGGCATGGAACTCGTATGCAACGTCGCATTGTGGCCGTCGAAGGTGGAATGTTCATTCAAAATGTCACGAGAGGAGATCTTGGCCGTAGCGCAACATTACCTGCGTCATCGGGGAGTCGCGTTGATCAAAGCGATCAAGGCGATTGACGTCCGCCGTCGTCAACGACGGAGCCTTTGAACGTACAGCTGAACCCTCAACGTAACATCCCCAGTCCGAGGGAGGTCGGACTGGGGATGAGTGGAGCTAACGGGACTCGAACCTGTAACCCCCTGCTTTGCAAAGCAGGTGCGCTACCACTGCGCCATAGTCTCGAGCCGGCAGCAGTTACAGGAACGTGCTTCCCGGACTATTCGACGGGATCGGAAACCTCATACCAGACCGCCCGATCCTGAAGCTTTTTTGAATGCCGACCCATCCGATATATCCGATAACGAATGCGAGGCCGTGACTGCGATCTTCTTCATGATTCATTCCCTCCGTGTTCTTTGCGTGGGCCTAGCTGGACTCGAACCAGCGACCCTTCCTTATCAGGGAAGCGCTCAACCGACTGAGCTATAGGCCCTCGCACTTGGGTGCCGATCTAGATTACCCCAGTGTTTCGCTGATTTCCAAACCCTAAAGTCAAGGGATGTGTGCGGTCCTCAGTAAACCTCGGGCCGTTGAGCCTGCGAGACGACGCCGACGCGATCGGCGTCGTCGAAATCCACGGAAGCAGGCACAACTCCGGCGCCTGTTCGCTATTCGTCGGTGACGGTTATGCGTTGGCCTCCGACGAGAGAAGCTTAGAGGTTGTACAGCAGCGCCTCGATTGCCGCCATCGCCGTCAGAAGCACGACGTCGATGATGGCGATGATGACGGCGAAGCTCATCCACCGCCCAAACTCGGAGGTACTCGCCGAGTCTGAGCAGGTCGGGCTGGTTGAGCGTCTGAAGCAGGTCGTCGATCTGGCTGAAAACCTTCATGTTGTTCAGAACGAACCATAGGATCATCATCGCGACGACGATCATGCGATGCCTATCGCAACCGATGGATGAAGCCAATCTTGAGGGCCGACAGGGATCGATCTTTGAGATCGTCATCTTCACCCGTCGGATGCCCACTGACTGCTTCGGCTGGGGGTCGGCGGCGAACCTGGCCCCCAATGCGGCCTTTCCCTTTGCCGCCGCCGCTTTGAAACCTGTATTGCGGGTATCGGCGGCCTCGGCTCTGCCCACTCGTGGGGCGCGAGGCCTCCGTCTTCGGCTTCTCACCATCGATTACCCGTTGCTCCAGCCTGGTTGGCGTGATCTGTGGCGGCTTCCGCAGAAACCTCCACCACAGAGGCTACCGTGTCCGCGGCGTTGTTTCGCTTCGCCGTCGGCCTCGCCCGACCTCCGCTTCGATCGTCGTTTCAATGTTTCGAGCGATTGCGATGATCCTGTCACCGCCGTCGGGACGGGCGAAAGTGACGCCTTTGTGTTGCGTCCGGTCTTCGAAAACCTCGGCGGCAGAGGCCCGCATCACTTTTGCCCGATCCCATGATGACCATGACGTCTTCGCCCTCGGTGACGAGGGGCTCCACGAGGTCTCCCTGTTCCTCGGTGAGTTTGGCGACCTTGATTCCTGCCGGCACGGCCTTGGATCCGATACTCATCGACCGACGTCCGCTTGGCGAAACCGCCCTCTGTGACGACGAAGACCTCCGCGTTGTCCCCGACCACCCTCATTGTCAGCAGCGAGTCGCCCTCGCGGAACTTCATTCGTCACGCCCGAGGAGGCGCCCCATGGGCCTCAGCGCATCGTCCGTCGCCTGAAGCGAAGGGACATTCCCTTTGCGGGAAACGAGGAGGAGGTCGTCGTCCCTCATTGACCAGACAGGCAGCAACGACATGATCCGTCCCGTTGCCGTTCTCACGGAGTTTGATCGCGATGAGACCGCCGGTGCGCGGCGAATCGTAGTCGCTCAGCCGCGTCTTCTTCACGAGGCCGTCTGCCGTGGCGAGCACGAGATACTGCGCCTGGTCGTAGTCCTCGAGCGTGATCGTCGAGGCGATCGTCTCACCCGGCTGGAAGGCGAGCAGGTTCGCAATGTGCTGTCCTTCGCGTCGCGCCCCGCCTCGGGGATTTCGTATCCCTTGATTCGATAGACCCCGCCCAGGTTCGTGAAGAAGAGATGCCATTCGTGGGTCGAGCCGACGTCGAAGTGCTCGACGACGTCGTCCCCGCGGAGCGAGGCGCCCTGATCCCCTTTGCCGCCCCGGTGCTGGAGCCCGATACTCGGGAGGTCTTGGTGCGCTTGATGAATCCCTCTGCGGGTGATGGTGACGACGACGTCTTCCTCGGGAATGAGGTCCTGACCGACATCTCGCCGTCGAAGGAAGGATCGTCGCGCCTGTCGTCTCCGTACTTTGTCGACGATGGCGCTGAGCTCCCTCGCCGATGATGATGCGCTGGCGCTCCGGCTTGAGCGATGATGTCCTTGTAGTCTGCGACGAGGGCGGCCTTCCTCGTACTCGTCGATGATCTTTCTGGCGCTCGAGGGCGGCCAGGCGGCGCAACTGCATCTCGAGGATCGCATTGGCCTGGTCTCGTCGATCTCCAGCAGGTCCATGAGTCCCGTGCGGGCGAGGTCGACCGTCTGCGAGCCGCGGATGAGCGCGATGACGGCGTCCAGCTGGTCGAGCGCCTTGAGATAGCCCTCGAGTATGTGAAGGCGCTTGAGGGCCCTCGCCGAGCCTGTATTCCGTGCGGCGGAGGATGACCTCCATTTGAACGTCACCCAGTGGCGAACGAAGCCGTCGAGAGAGAGCGTGGGGGAACGCTGTCGACGAGCGCCAGCATGTTGGCCGGGAAGTTGTTCTGAAGCTGCGTGCTTGTACAGGTTGTTGAGCACGACCTGGCCACGGCGTCCTTCTTCAGAACGACGACGATGCGTTGGCCGGCGCGCCCCGAAGTCTCGTCGCGGATGTCGGCGATGCCGGAAGGCGGCTGTCCTGATGCCCCTCGACCATCTTTGTCGAGCAGGCGGTCGGGGTTGACCTGATAAGGAGGTCGGTGACGACGAGGCACTGCTCGTCGGGATCTCGTCCACTTCGACGATCGCCCGCTGGGTGATCGACCCTGCGGCTGGTGCGATACATGTCCTCGATGCCGCGGGTTCCGAGGATGAGGGCGCCCTGTCGGGAAGTCAGGCCCCTTGATCCGCTGGATGAGGGCCGCGAGCAGCTCTTCTTTCGTCGCGTCGGGGTTCTCCAGATACCACTGGACGCCGGCCGCGACTTCCCGCAGGTTGTGCGGCGGAACCGCGTCGCCATGCCGACGGCGATGCCTTCGGATCCGTTGACGAGCAGATTTCGGGAAGCGCGACGTGAGAACGGTCGGCTCCAGAAGCGAGCCGTCGTAGTGGGCTCGGAAACGACCGTCTGTTCCTTGATGTCGCGCACCATTTCATGGCGAGGGGCGCCATCCGCACTCGGTGTACCTCGGCGCGGCAGCGCCCAGGTCGCCGGGCGTGCCGAAGTTGCCTTGGCCCGCAACGAGCGGATAGCGCATCGACCACGGCTGGACGAGTCGCACGACGGTGTCGTAGATGGCGACGTCGCCGTGCGGGTGATAGTGGCCCATGACGTCGCCGACCACCTTCGCCGACTTCGAAAACGAGCTGTCGGGCCTGTAGCCGCCGTCGTACATCGCATAGATGACGCGCTCAGCACGGGTTTGAGGCCGTCGCGCACGTCGGGCAGGGCGCGGCCCACGATGACCGACATTGCGTAGTCGAGGTACGACTTCTCCATCTCGCGCTGGAGGTCGACCCCCTTGATGAGGCCGTGATTGTAAACGGTGTCTTCGCTCACTGGTTCCTTGCCTTAGATGTCGAGGAATCGCACATCGTGCGCGTTGCGCTGAATGAAGCCTCGGCGAGACTCGACGTCCTCGCCCATGAGGATGGAGAAGGTCTCGTCGGTCGCCGCGGCGTCGTCGATCGAAACCTGTTTGAGGGTGCGGGCCTCGGGATTCATCGTGTGTCCCACAGCTCTCGGCGTTCATCTCACCCAAGCCTTTGTATCGCTGGATGCGTTGGCTTTTCCTCGCGGGGGAAGGCGAAGGCCCTCGCTTTTGCCTTCGACGAGCTTCTCGTCACGCTCGCGATCGGAGAAGACGTAGTCGGGCGGCATTCGTCCACTTGATGCGGTAGAGCGGCGGCATCGCCAGGGTACACGTGCCCGCCTTCGATGAGGGGGCGCATGTATCTGTAGACGAGGGTCAGCAGCAAGGTTGCGATATGGGACCCTGTCGACGTCGGCGTCGGCCATGAACACGATCTTGTGATAGCGGAGCTTGGCCATGTCGAACTCGTCGCCGATGCCCGTGCTGAAGGCCGTGATGAGCCCCTGATCGTGTCTGAGAAAGCGCGCGGTCCAATCGCGCTTTCGACGTTGAGGATTTTCCCGCGAATCGGCATGATCGCCTGGTGTTCGGGGTCGCGTCCGTTGACGGGCCGAGCCTCCCGCGGAATCGCCCTCGACGATGAAGATCTCGCACTCTTCCGGGTTGCGCGACGTGCAATCCTTTGAGCTTTGCCGGGCATCGACGCCGATTCGAGCACGCTTTTATGACGCGTCGCCTCGCGGGCCTTGAGCGCCGCGGCTCTGGCGGCGAAAGCCTGAAGGGCTTTTGCGGATGACGTCCTTCGCCTCGTTCGGATGCATGTCGAGCCAGTCCGTCAGATGCGAATAGACCTGTTGCTGAACGAATGTCCGCGCCTCGGTGTTCCTCGAGCTTCGTCTTCGTCTGGCCCTCGAACTGCGGGTTGCCGAGCTTGACCGAGATGATAGCCGTCAGGCCTTCGCGGATGTCGTCGCCCGAAAGGTTGGGGGTCCTTGTCCTGAGCAGCCCTTTGTCTCGGGCGTACTTTATTGATCACGGAGGTCAGCGCGGAGCGGAATCCTCCTCGTGGGTGCCGCCCTCGGTGGTGCTGATCGTACTGGCGAAGGTGTTGAGGGTCTCGAGTAGGCGGACGTCCACCGCATCGCGACCTCGCATTGAATCTGCTTCTCACGGTCCTCCGCTTCGAAGTAGACGACGTCCGGGTGGACGACTTCGACCTTCTTCGTCGTGTTGAGATGCTTGACGTAGTCGAGGAGCCCTCCCTGAATACATGTAAGAGACGCTGCGGTATCCCGGCGTCGGAGAGCCTTCTCTGTCTCGCCGGCGACTTCGTCGCCTTTCGGGGTGGCCGTCGGCCGTTCGTCGGTGAGCGTGATGCGCAGGTCTTTGCTGAGGAAGGCCATCTGTCGGAAGCGGCGGCGCAGGGTTTCGAAAATCGTAGTGCGTCGTTTCGAAGATGTCGATTGGCCCAGAACGTCTGCGTCGTTCCGTGCTCGTCGGTTTGCGCGCCCCGCTCGAGAGGGCCCGTCGGACGCTCGTTTTCAAAGGAGATGCGCCAAACGTAGCTGTCGCGGCGCACTTCCGTCTCCATTCGAGTCGAAAGGGGCGTTGACGACGGAGACGCCGACGCCGTGCAGCCCTCCCGAAACCGCGTATCCGCCGTTTCCGAACTTGCCTCCGGCGTGCAAGATCGTCATGACCACTTCGACGGCGGGCTTGTGTCCCGTCGGGTGCTCGTTCACCGGGATGCCGCGGCCGTTGTCGCGCACCCTCAGGCCGCCGTCGGCCAAGATCGTCACCTCGATGTGGTCGCAGATTCCGGCCAGCGCCTCATCGACCGAATTGTCGACCACCTCGTATACGCAGTGGTGGAGTCCGCGCTCGCCTGTAGATCCGATGTACATGCCCGGGCGTTTGCGGACGGCTTCGAGACCCTCGAGAACGGTGATCGACGAGGCGTCGTAGGACTGGCCTTTGAGACTTTGACGACGCCTTTCTCCGGGGACCGCGTTTTCGCGATGTTTCGTCTGTCGTCACGCTTGAGTTTCTCCTTCGCTCACATGCGTGGAGCCCATCACGACGCCTGTGTGAAGCGCTGCCCCGCTGCGGTAGGCCCCCACCAACAAAGGGGCCTAGCAATTCTACCGCGCTTCACGGGATGAATGGACCAATCTGACCGTACGTGTGCTAGTGCACGTTTCAGGGTCCCCGCGCATCATCCGTACGTGTCACGCGGACCCCGCCCTCGAACTCGAGAAGCGGCCGTGTTTCCAACTCGGCTGCGACGGCCCTTTGACCACGATTTTCTTGACGACCCTTTCGCCCACCTCTTTGGCGAGAGTCGCTTCGAGGGTCGCTTTGAAGGGCGCGGATCTGGGTTTCCACGACGTCGACGACGTGCGCAGCGTGAGCCGTCCGCCGTCAGAGAAGTCTTCGACCGTGCAGTGCTTGGCCACCGTCGGGCCGACGATCTCAGGCCATCTGCTGGCCACGGACGCCACCTCGAGCCTCTCGCCCCACCCTTTGTCCCGAACATAGCGGGCGAGGATCTGGCCGATCGGTGGGGGTCGCGGTGCGAAGGCGCGGGCCGCTTCCGACGTCGCCCCATCCCGGGCCGGGGCTCTGCACCCGTCGCCGAGAGGCTCGTCCGCATCGTGCGTCTCTCGGCTGCGGGCCTCGAAAGTCCGCGCGCCGACGGGCGCCTCGTACGCACGTCGCCGCGGGCGTACGCGGCCTCCCGAGCCCGATCCAGGGCGCGAAGCGCGAGCACGTCGCCGTTTCGCTCAATCGCGGCCCTCCTCGCCGCATCGATCGCGCCGTCAGCCATCGCCGCCGCCCTGCGCGCGCGCCGTTCCCAGCGACCGGCGCGTTTCCGCCGTCTTCCTCAACATCGCCCGAGACCTCGGCGAGACTGCCAAATCCTTTCGGCGGCGCCTCCCGTTTCCTCCGAAATGCTTTCGAGTTCCTCCGAGACATTCCCCAGCGTCACCGTCAGGCGTCGCCCGCCCAGTCCGGTCGGCAGTCTCGCCGCCGACGGCCGCGGTGACGATCGTCTGCTCGGCCTCTTCGACGATTCGCGCCAGCCGGTCTCTTCGCCGCGCATCGAGCTCGGCGAAGACGTCGTCGAGAATGAGGACGGGCCTCGCCGCCTTCCGCCCATTCTCCAGATTCGTCGCCGCGCAGAACTCGCCAGGAGGCGAGCTTGAGAGCAAGCGCGTAGCTCCACGACTCTCCGTGGGAGGCGTAGCCTCTGGCGGGCAGCGTCCCGAGAGCGAGTTCGAGTTCGTCTCGGTGCGGGCCGACGAGGTTCACGCCGCGTCTGATCTCCTCCTCGCGTCGCTCGGCCATAGCGCTGATGAGCCGGATTGCTGAGTTCGACGTCGTGAAGCTCTTCCCGCAAGCCTTCGCCGAAATCGGACGCGCCGCCTGCCCCTGCTCGCCCCGCTCGCCCTCGTGCCGCCCCACGCTTGCGCGGTAGACGATTTCAGCCGGGCCGCGTCCGCCCGAGACCTTCGCGTAGAACCTGTCGACGCAAGGGCCGCAGCCTGGCGACGATCTCCGCGCGGGGCGGCGGTTATCCTCGCCCCGAGCTTTGGCCAATTCGACGTCCCAGACGTCCAGGGCTGCTGCGTCCGCCGCGCCGCCGCTCCTGCGGGCCGCCCCGGCCGATTTCAACAGAGCTGCAGGCCGCCGCGCCGCCCCTGTCGTATTCGGATTTGACCGCGACCATCCTCGGCCGAAGCTGAACCATGATTCCGTCGAGGAAAGACCGCGCCGCGGGATCGCCGGAGACCAACCCAAGTCCTCGGGGGCGAAAGAGGACGCTGCGCACCGTGCCGACGATTTCGGGCGGACGCACGAGTCCGCGGTTGATCCTCGCGCGGTTGGCCCGGCCGGAGTAGATTTCACCCGACCGTCGTCGGCGCGGAAGAGCGGACGACGCGCGCCTGAACCACCGCGGCCGTCGCCCCTTGGCGGACCAATGCCGCGTCGCCCGAAACCCTGTGGGACGAGAGGGTCGACAGGTAGCCGACGGCCTCAATGAGATTCGTCTTTCCCCGCCCGTTCTCGCCGACGAGAACCGTCACTCCCCGGCTCCAGGGCGACGATCGCCCGCTCGTAGGAGCGGAACCGTCAGCGCGAGGTCGCTAAGGTACACGCCTTCCGTCGCCTGCCCGCCTGCGGGTCATCCGCCGTAGGTGCGGATCGGCATGAGCAAAAGCCGGAACTCCTGATCGTCCTCCCTGTCGATCTCGGGCTGCGCGGTGAGAACGGCCGGTTTCGAAGCGCTCGTGAACGACAGGCGGACATAGTCGACGTCGCCCCTGAGCCCCTCCTGGAGAAAACTCGATTGAAGGCCATGACGATGTCCTCGCCGTGGAGCGTCGCCCGAGTGCCTCGCTCGTCTGGGCGTTGTCCCCTGGCCCGCTTCGAGGATCACCTGCCCTTCGCTGAAGGAAAGTCTCACGGCGGAGTTCTTTTCGACGACGAGCCTCGCGCGCTTGATCGCGTCGAGCATCTCCTGACGCCCGATGACGGCGTAGCCCGTCGCCTCGAGGGGAAGAGATTGCGGACCTGGGGGTACTCGCCGTCGATGAGCCGGGCGACGTTGTGGCGGCCGGCCGCCGAAAAGCCGATCATGCCCGTCCGGCCCGAATTGTCTCATCGCAAGCTCGACCTTGCCCACGGAGCCCAGCGCCTTTGCGATGTCCGACAGTCGCGAGGCCCGCACGAGGATCCTGTGCGAGGCGTCCTCGTTCGAGGGCTCCCACGTCAGATCGCGCACCGCGAGCCGGTAGCGGTCCGTGGCCATGAGGGACATCGTCTTCCTTCGATCTCGATGCACACCGAGACGAGAAGCGGAAGAGTGTCGTCGGAGGAAGCGGCCGTCACCACCTGCGCGACGGTCTCCCTGCCAAAGAGCCCTGTCGACGACGCCGGAGACCTCGGGCATGGGCGGCGGCGACGGGTAATCCTCGAGGGGCATCGACTGCATAGAGATGTGCGACGACCCGCACACCACCCGAGCTTGGCGCCCTTCAGCTCCATGTCGATCGGCTTGTTGGGCAGGGCCCTGGCGAAGTCCGAGAGAAGCCGGTCGTGGACCAGCGTCGTTCCGGCCTCGTCGACGGCGGCCTCTATCACGGCGTGCGAGGAAATGTCCGGGTCGTAGAGGATAGGCGACGACGCCGTCCTTGTCCGCTTCGATCTTCATTCCCGCGAGAACGGGAAGGGAAGGGCGCGAGGGGATCGTGCGGGCAACCCACGAAACGGCGTCGGCGAAGACGTCGTGCTCAACCCCAAGCTTCACTCACAGACCTTCTTTCTTTGAATCTTGAAAGGATATACCTAACTCCACTTTACGCGAGAACGACTTGGCCGTCGTCGATATCCGCCTCGTTGCGCAGTCCGAGACCGACCGTTCCCTGTACTAGATAAGTTCTTAGTAGTAGTTGTAGCACCTGTGGAATCGGTGGATAACCGGACTTTTGTCAGTATTGTCAACGGATTTTGCTGTGGATGGAACTGTGCGGAACTTGGGAGCAAAACTCGGGAATCAGTGGATGAGACACTTTCGACCTTGAAAGATCCACAGACAAAAAGCTCTTGTCCACAGAGAATCAGGGTATGCCACAGCCTCATGCACAGTGCGTGTGGATTCCACAGCGCCTGGCACACGGCGAACCGCGTGAATCAGCCTGCGCCGGGCTGTGAGAAGCCCGGGCACGGCGATTGCGCGAATCGGCGGGCGGTCGCGGCGGCCCGGACACGCGGATTACAAAAGAAGCCCGCTGGGCGGCTTGCTTGATTCGGCTCGTCAGCTCGGAAACCTGGTTGTACGTGGTTTGCCGCTCGGCCATCTGCTTGTCGATCTTTCGGCACGCGTGCATCACGGTGGTGTGATCGCGCTTGCCGAAAAGGTGGCCGATCTTAGAAGCGACAGCTCCGTCATTTCCCCGCACAGGTACATGGCCACTTGGCGAGCGGAGACGAGCACCCTGCTCCGGTCGGTCGATATCATCTCTTCGATGGAAATGTCGAAGCTATCCGGCCGTTTGACCCATGATGAGGGTCGCGGTGATCCTCGATGGCGTCGGGATTGGCATGAGGTCCTTGAGTATCATTTCCGCCAGCCCGAGGCTGATCGTCTGCTTCGACAGATCGGCGAAGGCTGTGACTGCCGAAGGGCGCCCTCCATCTCGCGCACGTTCGTCAGCATGTGGGTCGCGATGTACCCATTGACCTCTCGGGGAACCGTGAAGCCGTCCGAGTGGGCCTTCTTTCCAGGATCGCGATTCTCGTTTCGAGGTTGGGACGGTCGATGTTCGCCGTCACGCCCGAATTGAAGCGTGAGAGCATGCGCCCTCGAATCCGTTGAGGAGGTTGGGGAGACACGTCCGATGTGATGACGATTTGCTTTGTTGGAGTTTGTCAGCGCGTTGAAGGTGTGAAAGAACCTCGACCGTCGAGTCCCGTCCGCCGATGAACTGAATGTCGTCGATGAGAAGGATGTCCACCGTTCGAACTGGTTTTTGAACTCGGCCTGATGTCCGTCGCGCACGGAGTTGATGAAGGCGTTTGTGAACTCCTCGGCGCTCACGTAGCGGACTTTGATCGAGGGAAAGAGATTGAGAGCGTAGTTTCCGATGGCGTGCATGAGATGGGTCTTTTCCCATGCCGGAATCCGAGTAGAGGAAGAGGGGTTGTACGTCGTTCCGGGCGATTCGGCCACGGCCAGCGACGTCGCAGTGGCGAAGCGATTGTTGTCTCCGATGACGAAAGTTGTCGAAGCGTAGCGCGGATTGATCCGCGCCTTCTGGGATCGCGCCGCGGTGTCGGGACGCTTGGCGAGAGCTCCTCCGCGATCGTCGTCTGGTCGACGTAGCGTATCCCCTGCGTGAAGGACTCGTGCGATTCGTCCTGCTTGTTTGAAGCAGCGGCTCGTCCCTCAGACCCGGAACGTCCAGATGCCTGCGGCGAGCTCTGCATAGCTCTTCGACGTCTGCCGAGCTTTTCCCTGTATCTCGCTGTTTCCGAAAAAGGAATGCTCGACGGATCTGGACATTCCCGGACAGCGAGACTGCGGGTAGTCCGACGTCGCAGAATCCGAAGCGTCCTCTTCTCCCGCTTCGATGCCCGGCGGCGAGGCCAATGACGACGCCAACGGCGGCATGGTCAACGAGGATGCGGGCAGAGAATCTTCCGAGGGCGGGAGGACGCTGGGAGCGACCGCGCTCGGCGCACAGCCTGACGCCGTCGTCCCGACGGGCTGGGACTCGTTTACGCTCGGATCGACGGAGATGACGATGCGCACGGAACGTCCAAGTATGTTCGAGAGCATCGAAGTCATCGTCTCCGAAACGTGTTCCTCGATCCAGGTTTTCACAAACTCGGACCCGACGGCGATCATGAAGATCTCGTCCACCCAGGCCAAAGGATGGGCCATGCGCACAAAAGCGGGCCTGGGAATCCGAGAGCGAGCCGTCTGCACGCAGTAATTCGGTTGCCGCATTCCACGCGTCTTTGGCCGGATTACCGTCGCTCATTGGAACTCCTTGACGTGTGAAACCCTCAACGCCTATTGCCTCCTGCGTGGACCCTGACCAATCTGAACACAGGCTTGGGGACAATGCAACAAGTTTATCCACAGGCTTGTCCACAACTGTGGAAATTACATTGATGTTGTTCACAGGGAGATTTGCCTGTTTTGACGCCGAACATTCAAAGATCGATCTTTATCCACATGTGTGGACACAGATGTGAATAACAATCATGTAGTTTGTCGATAGCGAGATACCCTTGAGATTCCACTCACCAGAGAGGACGCTGCGTTGACCCCTGAGCGGACCCTCGCGTAAAGTTGTTTAGTCATGTGTGCCTCGCACACGAGCAGTCTCGCGAGATCTCTCGCGCCGTTTTAGGGAGAACAACCGTGACCAAGCGGACTTTTTCAGCCCAACAACCGCCGCCGGGCCAAGGTGCACGGCTTCCGCAGCAGACATATCGACCCGCGCCGGTCGCGCGATCCTCGCCGCTCGCCGTCGCAAGGGTCGCCGTTCGCTTTCCGCCTGACGTGCTTGCTGCCGAGAACCGCATGCGGCGCTCGGCGGAATTCGCCCGAGCCTTTCCGAGGCGTTCGAGGCGGATCCGCCAGGCTTCGTAGCAATCGGCGCAGACCGCTCCGGCGTCGACCGGTCCAGCTCGGATTTCCACGGCAGCGTCACCGACCTTCCCCGAAGGTCGGTTTTTGTCATACCCAGGTCCGTTTGGTAACTCGGTCGTCCGGCACCGTCTCTGCCGGCAGCTCCGCCATCTGATGAGGGAGCGCATTCAAATTCTTCGCCCGGGCGAGCTTGTTTCCGTGCGTGTTTTCCTCCGGCCAAGAGCGCCAGTTTCCAAGATCTGCTGCCGACCTCGACCGCTGCATCGCCTCCGTTCGCCGCAAGGAGTCCCTTCGCGAGGGGCGCGGGAATCGCTCGCGAGGGCATTGAGGCGTCGATTGGCGGCAAAGGCCGCAACGAGGCGCTGCCGGCAGCATGTCCGCCGACATGAGGAATTCCAACGGGAGCGGCGATCAATGAGCTTTCTACCAGGTTTCTTTCGTGGCCCATTCGAGCCTATCAGCGGTGGCTTTTCCCCGGGCCTTCCGGCAAGATGCCGCTACGCGCCGACCTGTTCGCAGTACGCGTTGGAATCTCTGCGAATTCACGGAGTTTTGAAAGGTACACTACCAGGAGTGTGGCGAGTTCTGCGGTGCAACCCGTGGAGCAAAGGCGGAGGGACAGGGTTCCCGCCAAAGCGACGGTGGCCCTCGAAACCCCTGGATGTGGACGGGCTTCACGCTCTCTACGAGCGGGAGGACGCTGAAGCGGCTCTAGCGGGCGATCGCCGCGGCGGCGAGGTCTGCTCGGCCTCGCAAGCTTGACAGCAAGAGCGGGTAACCGCCGAATACGAAAGAAGTAGCGTGGATACAATCCTTTTCCCACTCATGTGGGTGATCGCCTGATCGCGGAGATCCTGCGTCGAGTCTTCGTGGCGCTCGGCCTTCCGGACGGTGCTGGCGCGGCGTGGGTCTTGTCGATCATCGGCCTGACCGTCGTCGTTCGCCTTCTGGTTCTTCCCCTTTACAACAAACAGATTCGATCCTCGCGCCAGGCCCAGGTCATCCAACCCGAAGTCCAGAAGATCCAGAAGAAGTACAAGGGCAAGAAGGACATGGTTTCCCGGCGCCGGATGCAAGAGGAGATGCAGGCGGTTTACCGCAAGCATGGAACCTCTCCTTTTGCCACGTGTCTGCCGATGCTCGTCCAAATGCCCATTCTTTTCGCGCTTTACAGGGTTATCTCCGCATTCCCCGGAATCTCCAGCGGGCGCCGCGACGCATTGGGCCCTATCACCAAAGAGCTTGCGACGGACTTCGAAAAGTCCACGGTTTTCGGAGCCCCGCTCACGAATTTCAGAACTGCGACGTCGACGAACAGCCAGATCGTCATTGGGGTGCTGGTCCTCATCATGAGCGCCACGATGTTCTACACCCAGCATCAGCTCATGCGCAAAAACATGCCCGAGTCCGCTTTGGACAAGAGCAACCCCATGTACCGCACGCAGCAGATCATGATGTACGGCATGCCGATCATGTACATCTTCATGGGCGGAGTCCTTCAGGTGGCGGTCCTGGTTTACTGGGTTGCCGGGCAACATCTGGAATCTTTGCCAGCAGGCTTGGTTCATTCGCAACAATCCGACGCCTGGATCGCAAGCCTACAAGGAACGCCAGCGCTCTTCGGGAAAAGCGCGAACGCAAGGGTCTGAGCAAGGAGGAAATCGAGAAGCTCGAATCTGAGGACGCAGCTCGCGCAGGGGTTCGGGTTCAGCCCCTCGGCAAGGAAAGGTCGAAGAAGGCTGCGGCGAAGGCCGCCAATCGAGCGCTCCACAACGACGCCGATGACCTGACGGCGACGAAGCCGATTCCGACAAGCCCGAGGAAGTTCGCGGCAAAGACGGTCTTACTGAGGCCGAGCGAGCTCGACGTCGCTATGAGCGGCGCCAGGCCGAGCGGGCGCGCGCGAAGAACAAAAGCCGCCAATCGAAAGAAACGCGTCCAACAGAATCAGAAGAAGCGGAACTTCGATCCTTTGCTCGCCTCACGTCAGTTATGAGTTCCTCTGTATTCATACCCATGAGTCCTTTCCCTAGCCAACGATTCTCCTGAGCCATGGCTTCACTTGAGCTGTGAAAGTTTTTCCGACCGGAAGGTTTATAAGCTTCCATGCCGGAAGATTTCCCGAAGTTCGCAACTCACCAATCCCCACAACCACAACTACTTTTTACGCACTGCAGCGGTGCTTGCCGAAGAAAAGGACGATCCGATGGCTGATAGGGCCGAACTCGTCAAAAAGTTAAACGACGAAGGCGATTTTGGAGCTGACTACATTGAGGAGCTTCTCAACATTGCCGACTTAGACGGAGACATTGAGATTGGCGTCTAGCCGACCGCGCTCTGTCGCGGTTGAGACGGAAGGCGTCGCCGACCGCAGGCTCAAACGCCTCATCGGCCAGGGGGCGAGGTCCCTGACGCGCTCCAGGAGCTCACGCGTCTGGCCGTTCAGGCGAAGACCGGCGAGCGTAGCCGTCTCACGCTCGATATCGCCGATTACAGAGAATCACATCGTCAGGAGGTCGCAGCGATCGCTCGCGAAGCGGTGGCCTCTGTTTTGGCCAACGGGGAGCCCTGTTTCCCTGGGAGCCCGATGAATCCGTTTGAACGAAAAGTGGTTCACGACGTCGCTGCTGCCGCCGGCTCAGCCTCCGATTCCGAGGGACTCGGCAATGCGCGCCACGTGATCGTCAGCGAGGCCGTTGCGGACGAAGAAGCCTCGGAAGAAGAGGAAGTTTCGATTCAGTCCCTCTGGCGCTGTTGATGTCGCTGCTGCCGCCGTGTCTGAGGATGCTCGATGACGGCCCCACGATCCTCCGATGATGGTCTGACGATGGTTCTAATGACGTTGCGTCTGGCACTGCTGAGACTCGTACCGCCGATGAAGCTTCTTCTGATACTGAAGTTGCCTCAAGCTCGGATACCGTTGTTTCAGAATCGGATGGCGTTGCTTCTGCCACCGCGGATGTTGTTTCTGGTTCCTGCCGACGCCGCGAAAGACTCTTCAGATCTGACCGATACCGATAATGTCGGCAAGGGCTCAACATCCTCGACTGCGAAGTAGATTTGAGCGTGGACGACAACTGTAGCCAGGAGGCCCCTCCCGAAGGAGGGGCCTCCCATTTTGGGACGGATCCGTGGCAAAAGCTGGTGGACTATGCGGGAATGCTTGAAAGGGAAGGCGAGCTGCGCGGATTGCTTGGGCCTCGCGAACTCGGGCGCCTATGGACTAGACACGTCCTCAATTCCACGGCAATCCTCGACTTCATCCCGTTTGAAGCGAAGGTCGTCGACGTCGGTTCTGGTGCCGGCTTTCCGGGTATTGTCGCCGCGATAGTCCGCAAAGACCTTCGCCTTGTCCTCGTCGATTCGATGGAGCGGCGAACACGCTGGTTGAACGACGTCGTCAAGGCTCTTTCCCTTTCGAACGCCAAAGTCGTCCATGCACGATCCGAGGATCTTGTCGGCAAGGTGGACGCGGATGTTGTCACGGCGAGGGCCGTGGCGGCACTGAAGAAGCTGCTCCCATGGACAATGCCATTGCTCAAAGGCGGCGGTTCATTGCTGGCGCTTAAAGGAGCCCACGTCGATGACGAGATTGATGGTGCAATTCACCTTCTGCGAAAGTATCGCGCCAAATGGGCCGATGTCCATGTGGTGACTCCTTTTGGAACGACGGAGGAGACTCTGAGTACTGGAAATCAGAAAGAAGCAGACAAACAAACGGAAGTGAACGATTGCTTTTTCATTTTGTTTTCTAGCGATAGATTGCATAAGAAGGTTGATTATTCGTATCTATTATTCTATAGGTGTTGTAGAAATAGATAATGCTTTTATAATCTAAGTTATTTAACTATCTTCCATTAGGAGAGTCAAGCAGACGAAAAGTAGTTTGATACTTTATAGTTTTTCAGTGGAAATATAGGTTTGCGTTTATTATTACTGTGTCTCTTTTTATTTTACTATGCTTTTTAACATGTAGGATTTTTGTCCACGTTATATTGTTTTATCCACTTTAAACTGTTTTTGTCCGGCTTATACTGTTTTTATCTAACTTGTATTGTTCTGCCTAGCTTATAGTGTTTGGTATAGCTTATACTGTTCTGTTTAACTTATGCATCTCTTTTCATCTTTTGAGTCTTCTAATCAACCTATGTTTTTCTAGTTTGTACTTTTTCGTCCGATGAGCGAACTAGTTTAGACTGCGGAACATTGAACCAACTGTCAAAATCTATTGTTGGTGCAACGACATTTCAGAACCTCAGACCTGGGCGAGCACAGAAATTCAATCGCCTTTAGGAGTAAGTGAAGCTGTAGATCGGCAACGCGTCAGAATGACTTTTTCGTACTGCTGCGTTGCTTTGGCCGTTTTTGAAGTTCTACGATCTAAATGAGCAGCGCTTCCCAAGCGTTTCGGAACACGCTTTTGTGTTAATTTTTCGAAAGAACATAGCTGTCTGCAGAATGAAACTTGCTATACGCACGTTGAGATCGGTCGCGATAGTCTTGACGACAGACGACGGACAGTCGTCTGGAACATGTTTCGTTGCCTGTCAGAGTTGATCCTCGTTCGCCATAGTTTCCGTTCATTCCGGAGCACATTCCGTGCATGAGGCGACTCTTCGGTGCACTAGCTACTATCTCATCGCCGAAAATGTTGTCATTACAGTGGATTTCAGGAGCATGTTGTTCGCAGTAATAGTCTGAACCTGTCATCTATGGTCCATAGAGACGACGGTACATGTACTCAAAAACGTTAGTACTTGGCAGTGCCTATGCTTGAAACTATTTGTGACTATGCTGAAGAACCGCATATCTAAACTCGCGCGTTTCAGGCACACTCACATTCATTGCAACCTCACGAGAAAAAGCACTTTTTCTCATTCCTGTGCTCTGCATACCGATTGCCGTTTCGATGTATCAATCCGACGACCATGGTTGTTTCAATTGCATGCCGAGCGGTTGTCAACGTAGTGATTGACGGTAGGTTACGACCGTCTGCCGACCAGTATTTGATCTTGTTTTTGAATGTGGAAGAAAAATGCTTACTACAACAAGCTGCAAGATTAATCCATGTGTCGGAGCTAGTAAGCTGTCTGAAAAGTATAACTCGGTTTTTACTTTCTATGGATACTGATGACGGGCATTTCTGTGGAGGTCTGTAACTCATACAGAAAAATCTATCCCGATCGTATCCGTTATGTTAAGAAGTTGTGAATACTGAACGTCCAGAGACTGTAAATTTTGCAGTTGAAGTTTTATAGAAGCCGTTTGACGGCACCGCTAAAGAAAAGTGACGCCTAGCTGGTATTACGGGCAATCCATACTGTGGGATCGTAGATTTGAACAGTGAATGTTGCAGGAGAAATAGCTGATTTTGAACGGCATCATTTGGGACCGCAGTTGCCGCTGACAATTTCAGCTACGATTGCTTACTGCTGTTTGAGCTGCGCTTGCTCTGCCGCGGTTGCTATTTTTCGCCGTGTTCATGGACTAGTGTTAGGCTCCAAATAACCCTGTGGTTGCCGGCATAGTGTTTAAAATTGATGCGTCGGATCGAGCGACGTTGACCGATGGATCCTTTGCAATGGTGCTGCTCTCGCGCGGGTCCACCTGATTTCGAAGCTGTACCGCTACTTAGAGTAGCGGTCGTTTGCCTATCGCGTAAGCTCGCTACTTATAGTTCATAGACAATTGAGATGGTTCAAGGATGAATTCGGGATAAGGGATACGTGAGGTCCAGTGATTCTAAGTCCATTCAGGATGATCTGTCGCGCCACGTAGCTGGTTACGAGACTGCAACGAGTCCGTTACTCAAGTTGAATTCACAAGGTTATTTTTGCGCACCGCGTCGGTCGAGAACAGTCAATTGAGGCGGATGTGTCTCAATTTTGGTGCGTACTGTTTTCTTCTGCTTGAAAGCACTTGACAAACTTGTTCAGGACCTCAGTTGTCTCACTGGCTGTTAGTAATAAAGGAGTCGACGGCCTTTTGCGGTCGAATGGCCTGCGAGACCTGAATGACACACTCGTTGTGTGCGGGGCGTCGCTGGTTTCTCTGTTTCTGAAGTTAGGTTCTGTATGTTTGTAGGTTTGATAGTGACATTTTGCCTATAGGACCGGCTGGAGGCTGAGTGCTGTGACATATTTGACTACGATACTCAACCGAATGAAGTATTTCGATAGTTGTCTTTGACAACTAGACGAAGCAAAACTATATCGCGTTAGCTACGTCAGCCGGTTTGGCCCTAGCTTTGTGGCAGAGCTGGCAGAGTTCACCCAGCTTCGACGGTCGTTTGACCATTCTGCGGTAATGACTCAGTCTCGCTTGTTCATCCCAAAACTATTCATAGCTATGTGTACGAATTGACTGGTAGGTCGAGTTTTGATCAGTGAACGGTGTTATACGAAAAGCTAATTTTTATCCCGTTCGTTTCACGTGAAACAGTCCAAGGCATTCATAACGTTCTGTCGCTTTCGGGCATGCATCGTAGATAACGTATCTGAGTGTGTTCATGGGCCTAACTGCTAGGTGTTTCTAAGCACCGATTGAACGACGTATGACGCAATGGTACGGAGCACCAATGAATCTGCCGGTAGAACCCTGTTACTTCATTTAAATGCTGTTAGTAACGAGTTGAACGAGCACTTGAATCAGACGAGTAAGTTAGTCAGCGTTTGTAGTTTTCAAAGTGGTCTGCGATAGTCTTCGGGAAACATGTCTACTTGTGATAATACCGACTTCCTTAGGTGGTGTAGCTTCGTCTATACAGTGAATCGAATGTTAACTAATGATCATGGCCTCGTACTTTGCACGCAGGTTATATGCGGTTAACACGCTGAATGAATAGACAGTTAGAGCTGAAATACTGTTTGTGCTTTGCAGCTGAGCAATCAACTAGAACTTTATACATGTTGTCAGTGCTAAGTTCGTTATAAGGTTCATGAAATGTTAATAACATCCACGCTTAGGCGAAGTCGCGATCTTAGTGCCATCTGGTTGTAAACCGCACCGATCGACGACAACTTTCGGTCAACCCAATGAGTTGACTGTTTCTGTTCGACGTCTGTTGCGATCCCCTAACTGTAGTATCAACGTTTCACGTGAAACAATGAGCCGAAACCGGTTTAATGCTATTAACGGTAGTTGTATAAACGCTAGATGATCATAACAACTTTGCAAATACACTTCCCATTATTTTACTAAGTATTTCGTAACAAGTACGGTAACCGACGATCTTCCACTTAAGCCGAAACTAGGTCTTCGGTCGTACAAGGTTGAAACGGGTTAAAGTTAGTACATTTAACAATGAACAGATAGCTTCAGTTCGGATACGAAGTTCGACAAAAACAAGTGGAAATGCTAAAGGCGCGTAGGTTTTAGGTTAATACTTTTGTTCAGCACCATCCGTTTAGGATGTCTATGTTTCACGAAACATCCCCTTGGCAACGTATTTACTTGAGCTAAAAGCAGGGTAAAGGTACTAGTGTAATTGAGTTGCTTAGCTGCCTTGTTTAACCACAAACTGAGATTTACAAGGAATGCTTTCCTAGAAGTAGGAGTTTGTAGAGCTCGGCCATCTAAATAGCTGACAATGCTGAGCTAATGATGACCCTCTGTGTTGCGCATAGATGTGATAGTGATCTGCCTGGTATCGACTCTGAGTAAGGTGACCAGACCACTGACACCGCTCGTCTGAAACCAGTATCGAAAGTCAGCACCACAGGTTTGGCAACGAAGGCCCTGCACTTCTAACAATTGAAGGGAGTCAGGTACATACTTGGTTCTGTATTCAAACAATGCAATAAAGACGCCAGTTAAACGTCCGATATGCATGCCAAGCCTATAGAGATGACTGTTCCAGGTCTTTCACGCAAATGCGTTGATGAGCTGAATGATCTGTTGCAATCGTTATTCACGAGGGTTAGGTTATGTCCGTTGAGCCGCACGCGTCGGATATCAATGGAAAAAGCCGATTGATAACAAGCTGTCTGAAGCAGCGTCGTTTACAACCATCTAGGACATCGAAGACGTTGCCAGCCAGTGGAGTTGCAGTAAATCGAAGCAAATCCCCAACTTCCTGGGCTCGCTATGAACGAAATTGGCCTAAGGCATTTTTGCTGCGGTATGCGGACAGCATTTTGCCTGTTTGGTACTTTCTGTGTTCTCACAGGATCATCGTTGCCTACGTGAAACCGGAATCTAGATCGAGGTCTACTTGATTTGACTGAATCAGCTCTAGCCCCATCACATGAGTCACGTAGTCCATTCATAATATCGTCTTACAGTTGCTCGTATTGTACGGAAAACATGACTAACTACAGATAGGCACTCCGGAGGCTTCTGCTGTCTGTATGCTCGTAAGTCTTTACCGACGGTGAACTGAGGAAGCGGCCAGAGACACTTGGAACTGATCCAATCACCTATCTTTTTAACTTCGTAGCTTTGCCAAGTTGAAGACTGCTATACGTAGTGATGCTATGAGCGGTAAGATCCACTAGAGCTGGCAGCACAACAGCATACTCGAGTACTTCATAGTAGTTGGAGCCAGTTGATGCGGCCCATTTGTCTACTACGGAGACTCCGAAAAGTGATAGGGCGACTGAACACAGATTTTACGAGTCAACTATCCTAATCAAACGTCCGTTAGTTTGGTTAAATGTATTGTAAGCAACTTGATTTCACTATGACTGAAGGATTTACGAATCTTGTAGTAGGAGCCGTACTAATGTACCGTACTAAAAAAGTATCTGACCGCTTCAACTGCCATTCAAAGGTGAATACGTTCAACTTGGTGAGGCCCATACAAACTGCAATCGGATGTGACGCGTTGAACGATAGGTCCAATGATCGATGTTTCACGTGAAACAGGCGTTTGTCTAAAGACTTTGTAGGCGCTTTCGATGACTTTACAGTGCAGACCGTCGAACACACAATGGGCTAAGCTAGCTGTACTCTACGAGAAGTGACTGTAGAAGACACAAAGCTTTTGTACTCTATCGACTAAACTGATTCATGATAGCGGTACCAGTAAAATCATCTGACTATGTTGCTTGATTCTAAATGATCGGACTATAAAAGGGATTCGCAATACTGCGTCGTTGCCGTCCTCCATGGCGCCGAAAATAGACTAGCTAAGACTCTATTCACGTAGATCTACGTGTACCTTGGGCATTAGCAGTGCCTAGTTTTAGCTTAAAATGGCTAATCTAGTAGCCATATGGACTATGGCAAGCTCGCAAACGCAGTCTTCACGCAAGAACCAGTATGATGTTCGTGGAAACATCATGGTGACAGGATCGTTGATTTACAAGTTACCGATGATGAGCGTTCCAATCACTATTGTGTGGTGGGTGCTTGAGCTGCATTCGAAGCAAGTGTAGACGTGAGAGCTGGATCTTGTATCAAGATAAATCAGCGGTTTCCCATTCGAAGGCTGAAGCAAGGGTGGTCCATACTCCCTAAGGGATGAAATGGATTAGCGATGGTAGCTGCATCGAGTTAATGACTTGACGTTTCACGTGAAACGTTGAACTAGTAGCCCAAGAAGTTGCCTAAGCATTTCCATCGAATATCTGACATATAGGTTACCGAAAGCACTTCCGACTGGAACTAGTTATCTTGGCCTTTCCGCTAGTTAGCCTAGTTCAATCTCCTGTACAACGATCTGGTCGATAGCAAGTAAACTAGTTGATCGTTGCAAAACTGTTTGGTGCTCTAGACGCATACAGGAGTTCTATCAGCGGGCATATAGATAAGCGGCTGAGGCATTCAATCTTGTGTAAGCTGCAAGGTAGGTATTCTAAACAGAGCGTTGCCCAATCTCCACCGAAGTTTCGAAGTGACTAGATGCCTGATTGTGTTTCACGAAACATAGGGCTTATACCAGGTCCGCGAGTAGTGCTTGCTTGTTCGCGGTCGTCAAGGCTAAAAGTGTCATATGCGACGTTCCTGTACCTTTGGACGATATCAGGTCGGCCGTGCTGCGAAGGGCTAATCCGTAGTAGGGTTAGACAGAATGATATTAAGTCCATTCATTTGGCAAGACTGTTTCCGAAGCCTGCTGAAGATAAACGCAGAACGTTTTAACCGATTCGAAGCTTTACAAACATCGCATCAAGCTGGAATGTGAATATTGAATACTTGTTGTGTGAATAGAATTGGTGCTACGCATTGTCATTTGCGCGGTTCCAGTCTAACAGCAGCGCCGTTAAGCAGGTCGGAACGGGAGCAACATGCCACAACGACAGCTTTTGCCTGTCCTAAATCCGTAAGTTGCTATCGGAACGTTGCTATTAACCTGACGTGTTCAGGGAATCCAGAGTCGAGATCGCTTATACGAAGCTAAAGCTAGTAGATGCGTGAAAGTATCTAGCAAGCTCAATAGTATGTCGACTTAAAGGGTTGACCTAACCAAAACTTGATCTCGTTACGCAACACAGAATTATTTCCCTTTATTCCGCTGCTAGCTAGATCAGAGTTGGCATTACAGAAACTTTGGTTTATATGCCTTCTCAGGAATCACATAGACTGGTTGTAGATACTAGGGAGTTTAAAACTCAAATCTGCTCTGCATACTAAATAGTGCAAAGGTGTAGGTAACCATGCAACGATCGACGTTGTAGGCACATAGCTGGAGATTTAGACGAAACGAAACTACCCACAGAACAATTGTTGAACTTGCTGGCCCTATTCCGTATCCATGGATGAAACACGCCCTTTTCCTGATGTGAGTGGCACTTCGTTGGTAGTTCTGACGGATCGGGACACTAGTTTATAGAAACGTGTCCCTATATTCGTCTACCCTATAAGCAGCCATTACGACTTCAAGCATCTGTTAATGTTTGCCGTTCTGGAGTTTCACGTGAAACACTGCTGACTTAAAAATGCTCTGCAACGTGAGGGCTCTACAATGTTGGTAATGCGTAGAAAGATCTGTGTTGTTCTAAGATTAACGACAAATACACAATCTAAGGGTAAGACTGTGATTGGTTAGAAGTATGTGACCGACTAGAAGTAATTACGGAAATGCTGCCATCTTGAGCAAATTGCAGAAAGTCACATCGAAAACTTGCCTCGGAACGTTGGAAATGATTTCTAGTCATCGCGAGCTACTGCATTGTCTTTTAGCTTTTTCTTAGCGTTATAACTCAACGTAGTTTTCTTTCGATGGTTAAGCATGCTTCACCTATTCCGCAAGTTCAGGTGTGTTCTTGACGCACCTTAGGCGGTGGCGGTGATGATTCATCTGAAAGAGCGCCATCAACATATCTGATTAGTTTCGTTCGCCTGATGTGCTCGATTTGTTTTCTGACTCTAGTGCTTCATCTGTGAAAACAGAACTGCAACTGGAATATTCTTGAAAGGTAAAAGTGCTGGCATGAGAGACGTCGGCGTATCCTCCCATCTATTTGTATGAGTGTTTTTACTCCTGATTAGTATCAGAGAGCGTTGCGCTGTTGTTAGGTGACGTCGCCTTCTCGCGAAGTGCTTTTAGTCCGTTAGCAAAGTTAGTCGCGGACAATTAGTGTGTTTTACTCAGGAAGGAATAACCTAATGGAACTGGGAAGGAAGGCAATGCACCGTCATGACGTTAAAACACAAGAGCTTCAGTTCCACGAAATGACGAAGCATGTCTTGCGGCTTGAATCTAGGGGCAAAGTGAGAAGCAACAACGCCTTCGGTAACGACGTCTTCGGTAGCCAGACGGCAAACGACTGAGTCGTAGTCTGGGCGGACTTTAGACTGTGAATGATAGAGTCTCAAACTGCGCACGACGATGTTGACGACTGTTTAGTTTGACGCATGTGAAAATGCCTGACTGTCAATGAAGTAAAGATTGAAAATGACGCCAGGTTCCTTTGAATGTTCTCGAGTGTAAAACAATCCAACATATAGAAGCGCAAATCGAGAATGCCAAGCAAATGTGAGATTGCTTTGCAATGAACGTTTGGAAAATGGCGCAGTCAACCTGTGGAAAAGTCGGCCGCGAAATGCGGTGTGGATCGGACAATTTCAATCTCCGTTTTGCGTAGAATGTGATGAGACGAGAGGAGCGGATACGTGAGTGATCCCATAAGGAAGGCACGAAGGGCGACCGTGCGGGTTACCGAAGAGGAAAGCCCGTGGGATCGCCTGCGAGGCGAAGGATCTCCTCTTGCCAATAGTCTGGCTGAGGACATGAAAAGGCTTGATGCGATCGGGGGGTCGAAGTTCAAGTCTCCGGCGTCGACGAGGATCATCGCGATCGCCAATCAAAAAGGCGGCGTTGGTAAGACCACCACGGCTGTTAATATTGCAGCTGCCTTAGCGCAAGGCGGTCTTAACGTTCTTGTGGTCGATGACGATCCCCAAGGCAACGCGTCCACAGCTTTGGGTGCAAGTAGGGATGAAGACGTCGCGACTCTGTATGACGTGCTGGTTGGAAACGTGACTATGCGCGATGCTATGCAACCGACGGAGAAACTAGAGAATCTCTTTGTGGTTCCTTCGTCGATCAATCTGTCGCTGGTCGACGTCGAACTCGCTGATCAAGATGACCGTATGACCAGGCTTCGGGATACTTTGCGTGAGGGGCTTGCAGCGACCGCTGCTGAGGGAACGCCATTTGACTATGTGTTTATCGACTGCCCGCCGAGTATGTCTCTTTTGCCTATCAATGCGTTGATAGCTGCCAAAGAGGTGCTGATTCCCGTTCAGACGGAATATTACGCTCTAGAGGGTCTTACGCAGCTTCTGCATACAATTGAAGGTGCAAGCGCTTCTCATAATCCCGAGCTTCGAGTCAGTACCATTCTTCTGACTATGTCGTCGAAGAACACCAATCTTTCTGCAGAAGTCGCGGAGAATGTGAGAGACTACTTTCCCGAACAGACTCTTGAAACAGAGATTCCGCGGTCAGTTCGCATCGCTGAATCTCCTTCGTACGGCGAGACCGTCATCACATTTGCCCCCCGCTCCAGTGGAGCTATCGCATATCTGGCGGCGGCGCACGAACTAGCTAATCGAGCCGAGTAAGGAGCAGGACAGGAATGGCCGAACGCAGACGCGGTCTTGGAAGAGGAATTGGCGCCCTCATTCCTTCTGCGCAAAGGGAGTCTAAAGATCGTCCCATTGACGTATTCTTTCGGCAGCGGTGTGACGTCGCCGAGTCATGAGAGTGGCAAAAGCCCATCGTCGAAGCAGAAGAAAGCAAAGAACTCTGCTACCCCTAAGGCTACTGACGACTCTAAGGCCGAAGCGGCTGTTGGGACTGCTGCCAAGGTAGAGAAAGCTTCGAAGAAGTCGCCTGGAAACAAACACCATCCTTCTGGTGGCGGCGATGCATCGAATATGAGCGGCTCATCTCCTCTGAAGGAGAAAAGCGAAGCAACCGGCAAGGGGGAAAGACGGCGCCGGGAGGAAAGGCGCTGACAAGGAGAAAGGCACTGGCGGGAGGAAAGGCGCCGACAAGGACCGATCGGCCAGGCGGAAAACAATTGTCGGCGGTTCGGCAGCCGTCGAGACTTCAGCCGTCGACAGTCATGCAGATGTCGGTGCAAAAGCCGTGAATGCCGATGCGAAAGCCTCCGGTGATTTCGAAGATGCCTCTGCTGAAAGCAAGATGGACGGGAAGGCGACGTCGCAGGACGTCGATCGTCCCGCCACACAGAGATCAAAACGGACGAACATAGCCGCTGACGCCGCGCCTGGGTCGGCCGCTGAATCCGCGGAAACGACTGCGAAGCCTGTGGATACTGTCGTAGAGCGCGCAGGATGAAACCTTCAAAAGTTGAGCCTACGAAAGCTATCGTCGAATCTGCAGGGTCCAAGTCCGTTGATCAAGGGCTTGGCAGAAGACGGAGTGGCTTCCGTCGGGAGACGAAACGCGAGAAGGGCTCAATCATAGTCAGGCTGCGCCATTCGATGACGAGATACAGACGTCCCCTGCCGATTCGAGAGGGAGCGAAGGAATGCATCCGAACTCTTCCGTTCAGCATAAGACGAGCGTCCGAGCTTGACCAAGCGGGCGCCGTCGAGTTTTCCCGAGGAAGTCCCTCCGTAGACGTGAGGCAAAACAAGACAAAAAGATTCGAAGAGCTCCGCATCTCGTGACAGTTCGACGTCCGGAACCACAGAAAAATCAGGGCGGGCAAGAGACAGCTGATCCTGCAGCTCGACCCTGTTGTGGGCGCAGAGGCTTCGAGCCGGGGTGGCGCCTCCGGTGAAGACGGACATTCAACGCGAGCTGAGGCCTCGACGATTCGCGGCGACGTCGGCGGTGCGGTTGACGAGGATAGGAGCGACAAACCCGAACTCGGCGAAGGCGACAAGTCTGTTCAGGCGAGTGGTGAGCCTGTTGAAGGCGGCGTCGGTCGGGCGGAAGTCGGCGACGACTCAGGGGATTAATGAGTCGGAGTCCGGTGACGTTGCAGAGAGCGGCAGCAGGTGTCGCAGAGAATGTCCGCCTTGTCGAAGAAAGTGATGGTGACGCCGAGAGCGGCGGCAGCATGCAAGACGGCCATCTGGAGAACAACGACGAGACCGAGGTCAGTGACGCCGTTGCGAGGGGAAACAACAGCGACGACGTTCTGGCAAAGGATGCGGACCACGCCCAAAATGAGCAAGATGAGGCGGACGAAGGCCTCGTTGAGGTTCCCGGCGCCACCTACGCGGAGCTCCCCCTCGACCAGATAATCCCGAATACGAGACAACCGCGAAATGTATTCGACGAAGAAGAGCTTGAGGAACTGGCAGCTTCGATTCGCGAAGTCGGAGTTCTTCAGCCCGTTATCGTTCGGCCGTTGGCGGCGCCGATTCCCGGGCAACCAAAGGCTCGCTACGAGCTCATCATGGGCGAGCGTCGTTGGCGTGCCTCGGAGCTGGCCGGCATTGAGACCGTTCCCGCCATTATTCGGCATACGCAAGATGAGGATCTGCTTCGAGACGCCCTCTTGGAGAACTTGCATCGAGCGGAACTCAATCCGTTGGAAGAGGCGGCCGCCTCACCAACAGCTTCTAGAAGACTTTCAGTGCACTCAAGAGGAATTGTCGCGTCGAATCGTGAGGTCGCGTCCACAGATCTCCAACACGCTGCGATTGCTCAAGCTGCCCCTCTGGTCCAGCGGCGAGTGGCTGCCGGGGTTTTGTCTTCCGGGCATGCGCGTGCACTGCTTGGTTTGTCCGACCCTGGCGCAATGGAGAGACTTGCTCAAAAGATCGTCTCCGAGGGCCTTTCTGTGCGACAGGTTGAGGAGATCGTCGCCCTTGGCGACGAACCGACCGCCTCGCCAACTGGCGGACGTAGGCGAGCCAGAAGATACGGCCCCTGAACTCGGCGAACTGTCGAGCAGGCTGGCCGACCGATTCGATACTCGCGTCAAAGTCGAAATGGGGGCAAAGAAGGGGTCTATAAAGATCGACTTTGCTTCAATCGACGATCTCAATCGCATCCTGGGCGTACTCAGCCCCGGTGAGACAGGCGTTGATGTCGCCGAGTAGAAGTGCAAAGTGAGCTCGGCGTTGAAGGTGCGGTTAGTATGAATACTGTATCACGACACGTAGACGACAAGGTCGTTTTGTCACTTTGTTTTATCACGTGGGTTGGGACGGGGAATCCCTCGTCCCAACCGCAAGTTGCACTGGAAGGTCGTTGTGGGTCTGAAAGCCCCATATGACCTGGAAAGGCCAAACCAATCTAAACGATTCTTGTTGCCCAAAGGACCAAACCGGACTGGAAGCTCCAAACTCACTTAGAAGACAAGACCGAAATTGTCAGTACAAAAGAGTCCGCCAAGGTTGTCGTATTCAAAAGGCTGGCTGCATGATCAGAAGTTCGGTTGCCGTGCACAAGAGTTCGGCTGCCATGATCAGAAGTTCGGCTGCCGTGCACAAGAGTTTAGCCGTCATGATCAGAAGTTCGGTTGCTGTGCTCAGAAGCTCGCCGAGATTCTCGGGCTGAAAAGTTCGTCCATCTGTCAGGCCGATAAAGTCAACAGGCTTTGCCGAACTGACGAAGTCCGACAGGTTGAAATGAAGACAGGATGGACCCAGAGAGTCTGCGCCTTGGAGGAAACCCCTAGGGAGAGGCGTCCGAGAGCAGACGGTCCCGGTTGTCTAGACGCCGTTTGCACTGGACGGAAAGACCGGATGCGACAGACGGAACGTGCGTGAGGGCGATGGAGATCTAGATTCGGCGGCGGGAATGTGCGTGCGATGGGAATGCGAGTTAGAACATAGGTGCGACAGAGGGAATACGTGTGACGCGGGAACGTGCGTGCAACGGAGAGAACGCGTGACGCAGTGAACGTGCATGCGACGGAGAGAACGCGTGTGACGCAGGAACGTGCATGCGACGGAGAGAATACATGCGACGGCGGAAATCCGAGCGTACGGCAAGACCTAGAGGCCCGTGCGGCGCGGGACGCGGTTTAAGCTATCGCCCATCAGTTAGAGCCGCGTTCAGAATCTCCACGTAGAGATCGTCGACGGTTGTTTTCGCTTTCTAAAGCACCGGCTGTTGCAGCTGAGGGAAGAGCGAAGTCTCCGTCATGCCGGGGGCGACGTTGACGTCAAGGATCCAAGCGCGGCCGGCGTCGTCGAGAATAATGTCCGTGCGTGAAAGATATCTGAGCCCGAGAATGGAATGGGCGCGCTCGGCGGCCTCTTTGACGGCGGCGGTGTCCTCCTCGGAAAGGCGAGAGGGAACGAAGTATTCGGCACGCCCGGCGAAGTAGCGCGCATCGTAATCGTAGGGTCCGTCAGCCGCGATCTCGACCGGAGGAAGAGCGCGGGTCCGCTTCCAGTTTGGACGACGGACACCGCCACTTCGGTGCCTTCGATGTACTGCTCGACGCGCGCTCGCTCGTCGTAGGCAAAACAATCCACCATGGCGCGAGGGCAAGCCAGCCGCCGAGGCCACAATGGTCACGCCGAGCGCCGAGCTTTCCCTGGGCTGGCTTGACGACCAGCGGAAAGTCAAAACGCGCCTTAACGAGATCGAGGACTTGGCCCACCCCTACCTCGCGGAACAGCTTCTGCGGAATCGTCACCGAATCGGGGACGCTCAGGCCGGCGGCGGAGAGAACCGCGCCCGCCACCGCCTTTGTCTCGAGGCGATCCTGCATGCGGCAGGGGACGGCCGACGTAGGGAACGCCGACGAGTTCCAGCAGGCCCTGAAGCGACCCGTCCTCCCCGGTGCTTCCGTGGATGAGCGGCCAAACGACGTCGGGTTGCATAGATTTGAGGGACTGCAGAAGATTGGCGTCGACGTCGAGCACCTTGACGTGCATGCCCGCCTCGGAAAGGACCGCTGCAAGGCGGCGCCCCGAGTGAAGGGACACTTCGCGCTCATGCGTGAGTCCTCCTGCAAGAATCGCCACCGTGAGAGGCCCGGACATTTTTTTCTCCTTTTGGTCGGGGTGACCCGTTTGTTGTTTGGCTCGTTCGTTGTCTGGATCGACATTGTCGGTTGTGTTGTGGTTGATCGGATTGGATTGAGATCGGTCGGGTTCGGCTGAGATCGATTGGATTGAGATCGATTGGATTGAGATCGATTGGACTGAAATCGGTCGGATTGGTCTGAAGGTTGGCCGGGTTGGGATCGTCTGCGACGAGCGGCCGCTGTGCGGCGTCGTCAGAGTCTTTGCGCCGGCCTCACACTCGCGGGCCATGCGAACTCTCCAGGCGAAGGTTTAGCGCCGTCGTCGCCGCGCAGGCCGAACATGTCGACAAGCTCGGCCTCCGTGCGAACCACCCTGGCCAGGCGTTGCACGCCCTCGCGAATTCGCTCCGGCGTCGGATAACAGAAAGACAAGCGCATATGGTCCCGCCCTTGGCCGTCGGCATAGAAGGCGGTTCCCGAAACGTAAGCCACCAGATTGGTGACGGCGCGCGGCAACATGGCCTGTGCGTCGAGACCCTCCGGCAGCCTGACCCAGGTGTAAAAGCCGCCTTCGGGGCTATTCCAAGAACACATGGGCATGTACTCTTCGAGCGCCGCCTGCATGGCGCACCCCCGTTCACGGTACATCTCGCGATATTCCTTGACCTGTTGATACCAGTCGTAAGTGCGCAGGTACTCGTTGATCGAAAGCTGCGCGAAGGTAGACGGGCACAGAAGCGCATTCTCGTTGGCGAGAGTGAGCCGTGCGGCGACGGCCGTGGCGCCAGCGCCCAACCAACGCGGTAGCCGGGCGCGAACGTCTTCGAAAAGGAGCCAAGGTAGACGACCCCGTCGGGGTTGATCGACTGGATGGCCGGGATCGGGTCTCCGTCAAAACCCAGCAAGCCGTAGGGATTGTCTTCGACCACGAGAATGCGGCGGCGCTGACAGATTTCAGCGATGCGCGGGCGGCGCTCGGCCGAAAGGCACACCCCGCCCGGGTTGTGGAAATTGGGAATCGTGTGAGAAACTTTATCGGTTTGCTCTCGGCCTCGAGCTCGTCGATGACGCGCTCGAGCTCTTTCGGGAACGAGGCCCTCGGAGTCCATCGGAACGTGCACGACGTTCGCCTGATAGGCCCGAAAAGTTCCAAGGGCCCCGACATACGAGGGGGCTTCCGCGAGGACGACGTCGCCCGGGTTGACAAAAATTTGAGAGATGAGGTCGAGAGCCTGTTGAGAGCCGGTGGTGACGACGACGTCGTCCGCATGGCCGCGAATGCCGTCGGGGCGCATGACCTCGACGATCATCTCGCGCAATTCATCGGATCCTTGGCCTGAACCGTATTGGAGGATCGACGCGCCGCGATCGCGCAGAAGGCGGCTGCTCATCTCCGCGAGGAACTCGAGGGGCAGACCTTCGATGTTGGGCATGCCTCCCGCGAGCGAGACGACCTCGGGGCGGTTTGCCACCGCGAAGAGTGAACGAACCTCGGACTGCCTCATTCCGAGCGCGCGGTCGGCATAGGTGTTGTACCAGGGGTCCAGGCGTGTGCCGGTGGCAACGGCGGCGCGATTGGCGCTCGCCCGGTCGGCGTTCCTCTGCTTGTCGCTCATGGCGTCTCCTTGGTCGACTGTGCGCACCCCGGTTTCCGGACGCGTTCCGCCGGGAGTGCGACCCTTCTAAGTTTGCCACGGATCGGCCGGACTCACGCAGCCGGAGGAAGAAGGTCGTCGCCGAGCGCCCCAAGAATCCGGTCGCGAATGTGAAGCTTCGGCAACTGACCGGCGAAGCGCGCCAGTTCCTCGCCCTCCGTGGGCCGGTTCCCTTCGCGCATGAGGACGATCATGGGGACGAAGTCGATCGTTTCGGCGAAGGCGGGGGAAATGAGCGGGTCGAGCTCGAAAGCGGGATCGGGGGTCGGCCGGAAGCGGCGTCGTCGGCCCTCGAGGCAAGGACCGCGTCGACTTCGTCGACGTCGAGGACGACGCCGCGCACGCCTGCGATGCGCGAGAAGGCCGAAGTGAGAAGCGAGTCGGACCCGGCAGGCGGCGAGGCTTCACTGGCGGGGAGGTTTTCGCCGACGGGCAAAGCTACCCGGCGGGCCTCGACGACTCTGCGTTCGAGGTCGCGGACCACCTCGTCGAAGATGACGCGCATAGGAACGGCGGGCTCGCACCAGCGCGCCGTCGCGAAAACGAGCGCATAACGCGGTCGGCCTTCTGGCCCGGTTCCAACTTCCTCGGTTCTGGCTTCTTCGGCTTTAGCGGCCACGCTCCTCCCTCTGTCCATGCGCCGACGCGACAGAGCCGCGGCGGCCGCAAAAAGGCCGCCGGAGCCGGGTGAGCCCGGCTTTGCGCTCGCCAGTCCGAGGGCGGCGTCGACCATTTCGGTTGCGCGGGACAGCTCGCCCCGCCGCAGAGCCCGCGCGACCGAGGCTTTGATCGACCGCAGTTCTTCAGCCGTTCGCTTATGAGCGCGGGCGAAGGGACGAGCCATCTGCGGGCTTCGCCGGGCTCCAGTTTGAGAATGCCGCCTCCGTAGCTGCGGCCGGAGAGCTCGGCGCTGAGCCTGCTCGCAGAATTGAGGCAGGCCAGGGGAAGCAGCTCCGTTCCCAAGCGGCGGAGTTCTTCCGCCAGGCAGACTCCGTGGACGGAATTGAGATGGCGCACGCGGGCGCTGTTGGCCGCGAGGCGCGGCATTTCGGCATTCATCGCCGTCAAGAAAAGGTCTGGGACGGCCGTGAGCGGGACGATGTACCACGGGTCCCGCGCTCTGCATTTGTATGCAAGGTCGACGCCGGTTTCGCTGCCCGCGCGAATGTAATGCCGTGCAGCGGCGGACAAAGGGGTTCGCGGCCTGAAAAGCAGCGTTCCTCGGCCTTCTTCTCCCAGAGCCGCCAACGCCCTTGACGTGAGGGACAGCCCGCGCAAATGAGAGCTTCCCGCCGGGCTGATCCTGAGCAGGTCGCGGCGGTCCAAGCCAAGCTCGCGGGCGCGAGAGGGAGAAAGCGTGAACTAGCCGTTGTTGCCGGTGACTGCTCCAAGTTTGACCGCGCCCCACTCGGAGAGCGGCGTCAATGCCGAAGAATCGCGCAATTCGTCGAGGGCGGCAAGCGCGGCCGCGGGCGCGAGCAACTCGGTCCATTTGGCTTCCGGGGAGGCGGGCGCCCACGTCCTTTCGCCGCGGGCCGCGCGCGGACGCGCAGATGCGGCGGCCAGATCGCGCTCGTCACGGACCTGGCGGACTGCGGCGTGCGACGTCGAGCCTCCGTATCCTTCGGCCAGCAGGAGGACGACGTCGGCTTGGGCCTCGTCGAACACCCGGCGTTCGAAAAGAACCAGTTCGATGCTCGAAAAACTGTCAAAAAGGAAACGGCGAACGGGGGCAGCATAGTTGACGCTGAGCAGTTCGGCCGGAAGAACGAAGCCGAGCCTGCCCCCTCGCACAAGAAACTGGCAGGCGTGGACAACGAAGGGCGCCCAGCTCGAGGCAAGCGCCGTCAAGGACACCCCCGCTCGCAAGGCAGCCTCTCTGCCGGCGGTTCGCGAAGCGCCCGCGAACCCCTGATACCTGACGTAGGGAGGATTGCCTACGACGGCGTCGTAGCGGGCTTCGGCCGGAATTGCGAAGAAATCGGAGACCAGGACACGTGCGCGCGCACCGAGCGAGCCGACGCGTTCGCGGGCCGCCGCCGCGCTAGGAGGGTCAATGTCCACTCCATCGACCCGGATCTCGCGGGGCTCGGCCTCGCAGGCCGCTGCCTCGCAGACTGCGGACTTTTTCTCCGACAGGACTCTCTCGCAGACTTTCCTCTCTTTGCGTGCGGTTTGCCCTTCGCCAATCGCAGGCCTTCGAACGCAGGCCTCGACCGGCCGCGCCGAGGAAAGCTCGAGAAGCTTCATCGCGGCCGGCGCAAGAAAAGGCGGCGTCGCCGCACGAGGGGTCGAGGACGCTGTCACCCGCCCTGCGCACCGCCCAATCGACGATGAACCGCGCGATCGGAGCGGGAGTGAAGAAGGCTCCGCGAGCTTTGCGGGCGTCGGAAGCGGAGGTCTCGGACATACTCATAGGGTACTGCGCCCTCCGACAGAATTCGGAGGGGCGACGCCGGAGGTTGGCGCGGGACGCGGAAGTCTCCGGTCAGCCGTGCAGGTTTTCGAGGTAAGCCTGGGCGTCCAGTGCGGCGCGGGCTCCGGAACCCTGCCGCCGTGATGGCTTGGCGGTACGTGTGATCGACGGCGTCACCGGCCGCGAAGACTCGGGGACGTTTGTGCGGGTGGAGGGCTCATCGACCAAGATGTACCCCGCGCCGTCCAGGCGACTTCGTCGCGAACGAGCGCGGTGCGCGGGTCATGGCCGATCGCCACAAAAAGTCCCGCGACGGGAAGCACCGAGGTCTCGCCCGTGACGGTGTCGGCGAGCGTGGCGGACTCGAGGGTCTCCCCGCCGGAAAGCTCGGAGACTGTCTTGTTCCAGTGAATTTCGATCTTGGGGTCGGCCGCGACGCGGTCGGCCAGCACCTTCGACGCACGGAACTGGTCGCGGCGGTGGATCAGGTGGACCTTCGAGCCGAAACGCGTGAGGAAAAGCGCCTCCGTCAGCGCCGAGTCGCCGCCTCCGACGACGGCGATCTCCTTGTCTTTGAAGAAGAAACCGTCGCATGTTGCGCAGTACGACACGCCCTTGCCTGAATAAAGCCGTTCGCCCTCGAGGCCGAGCTTCTTGTACGCCGAGCCGAGCGCGAGGATCACCGCTTTCGCCTTGTAGGTCGAAGAGTCTGTGACGACAGTCTTGACGTCGCCTTCGAGCCGGAGCTCTGTCGCGTCTTCGTACTCGACCGAAGCGCCGAACTTCTGTGCCTGGGCCTGGAACTTGTCCATGAGGTCGGGACCCATGATCCCATCGGGCCAGCCCGGGAAGTTCTCGACTTCGGTGGTGTTCATGAGCGCTCCGCCCGCCTCGAGGGCGCCGGCCACCACCGTCGGCTCGAATCCCGCGCGCGCTGTGTATATGGCGGCCGTCCAGCCGGCAGGGCCGGATCCGACGATGACGACGTCGTGAACTTTCTCAGTCATGTCTGCCTTTCGTAGGTGTCGAGAAGTGAACGCGCGCGAAGGGTCCCGCTATTCCCGACGTCCGGGTCCGGTTTCCGCGCGCCGCTGCAGCGGGGCGCACCGTTCGTCACTCGACGGTGATCTCCGAAATGTCGAGCCTGTACTTCTTGGCGCTCTCCTTCGACAGCTCCGGGAACCAGAGGATGACGGTGTCGGTGGCCACCGATTCCGAAGCTGAAAGGGTCAATCCCGGCTTGAGTCCGCCTTCGGCGACGACGTCGCCGCTGTTGGGTGAAGACTCCGAGAGTTGCGCCACTCGACTTTCCCGCCGGAAAGCTTGGATTCGATCTTGACAGAGGTCACTTTCGATTTGCCCGAAAGTTTGATGGCCAAGCCTATCCCTTCTTTGTTCTTGTTGTAGGAGGCGTCTCCGTACCACCAGGACTGCCACGAGGTCGAGGGCTTTCGATCCGTCAGATACCTGATTTGAGAGGGATTGTCCTGTTCGTTGACTGTGGACGGTTCCATCTGGGCGCCGTAGGGGTTAAGGAGGGAGACGCTCGAGACTTTCGGCTCGGGAAGCTTGTCCGGATCCTCTTTCTTCGTCGGGCTCTCAGTCGGCTTTTTGGCGCTGCTTGGAGCCTTGGTCGGCTCCAGCGACTTCGTGGCCGTGGGCTTGGTCGTGGAGACGCTCGTCGGAGAGAAGAACTTGAAAACGGCCCAGGCCCCGACGACGAGGATAAGCACAAGGGCAAGCGCCACAACGACCTTCGAGGGATTGTAGAGCGGCCTGTCGATCTCCTCTCCGGCCAGGTTTCCGGGAGAAACTGGCTCCTCCGGCTGGGCGCCGAGAAGCCAGGGCGTCTTCCTGGGCTGCCGAAGCCGTTTGACTTGCCGGAGCCGCGTGGCCTTGCGAAGGCGCCTGGCTCGGAGAGGCCTGGCCCGGCGCAGACGTCTGGCCGCCCGAGGAAACGGGCATGCGAACAGTGGCCGCCCCCGCCGCATTGCCCGAATGAGGCAGGAACGACGGAGGCATTTCGGAGGCCTCCTGTTTTCGCCGCCGAGGATTTGCCTTTTCCTTTGCCTGCCTTGGCGCGAGTTTGCTTCCGCCGCGGCATGGCCCTGCGGCTTGTTTCTCCGCCGACTGCCCGGCGAGCGTTGCCTCGCCGCTCCCCGCGTCCGCCTTTTCGTTTTCTCCTCCTCGACAAAGGCGGCCCGTCGTCAGCGGAAGAGCCGGAGGGCTTTTGCTGGAGTGCGGGCTGCTTCGGCAGCGGGATCGGCTGCATTGGCCGCCTGCAAAGATTCCGAAGGCCCGGTTGCCTGCAAAGACACCGCCGTCTGAGAAAGGTCGACTTGAGTCTGAGAAAGCTCGGCTTGCCTCGCCGCGTCGGCGGCCGCGCCGCCGCTTGCTTTCTTCTTTCCTGCGCGGACTTCTTCTTGCCGTCTTGAGTCTTCTTCTGCCTTGCGGTGTCTTCTTGCCCTGTGGCGCCTTCTTGCCTTCTGCGGTCTCCTTGTCCCCCGCCGCCGCGGTTTCAATCGTCTTGTCTTCAGAGACCTCGTCCTCGAGGGCCGTCCGCAATGCTCACGTAGTCGCCTTTCGGGGGCGTCGCCGAAGTCTTCGGGACGGAAGATGGCGGTGGCCGAGGATCGACCGCCTCGGGGTGCTCCTCCGCGAAGGCGCCCAGACTCGACCATTTCGGCTTCATGCCGCCGGACTTGACGGAATCGTCGGAAAGGGGGTCGATGTCGCTGCGTGCAGAGCCGGGTTTCGTCCGGGGCCCCCTGCCCTCCGACGGCCGGCCTGCCGCCCCGATTCGCGTCCGCCTCCTTCGGTGCGCGGTCGGAAGAGTCTCCCGCCGCGGCCGGCTCGGCCGACGGCGAGGCCGATTTGCCTGAGGTTTTCGTGGAAGGGAACTCCGAGGGCTCGACGGCGCCCCCAGGGGCGAGCTCGCGAACGAGGTCGGCCGGGGACAGCGCGCCCAATCCTCGGAGCTCTCGCGTGCACATGCTGCGCAGCGCTCCGGGCAGGGAGCCGTTTTTCGGCTGCGGACCGCAGAACGGCGTCGGCTTTTGGATTGCCCGTCTCCCGTGAGGAGCGGGCCAGGAGAACCGCGATCCCCGAGACTCCATGCGGTCTGCCTGAGAGCTGGACATCGAATCCGCGCGAAGGTTGGCCAACGCCGCCTCGACGCCCAGCCCGTCGATGAAGACCTCTCCCAACACGCCCACCCGGACGTGCTGAGGCGTCAGCTGAAGATGGCGGACTCCTCTGGCCCGCGCCGAGTTCAGCGCGCTCGCGACCTCGCCCGTGAGCGCCTGCGCCTGGTCGGGGGCGAAGGGGGCGCCGTGGAGATAGGCGGACAGCGGCGTCCCGAGCGGGATCTCGGTGGCCACGTAGTGGGCGGCGGGGTCCTCGCCGACGGAGATGATGCGCACGACGTGCGGGTCGTCGATGAGCGAGCTGCGCCTTGCCGCGTCGAGCACCTCGCTCGCATTCGGGTTGCCGGGGTCCAACGCGAGGATGCGCAGCGAGGTCCCGAGGAGCGTGTCGACCACGTTCCATGCTTGAACGCCGGGATACGGCGGTTGCTCGGGAAACGGCTCGGTGAGCCTGTAGCGGCCGGCGATCACTTGACCCGCCTGGGCGAAGCTATTCATGACACTCCCTTCGTGGACACGCGCGAGAACTCCTAACCACGTGTGCGACGCCGTCCATATTACCGGGGAAACTTGATAGGGTCAGGCTCGCCTTGCCAGGGGATTCGAGGGGAATTCCCTTCATGCAGCCTCCTTTGCAGCGGCTGCCCTTGCAGCGGCTTCCCTACGTGCCTTACGGACCTCTTCGGGGCTGAATGAGCGCGAACGGCGTCCCTTGCGAAGCGATTTGACGGTGCCGACGATGAGGAGCGTGAGAAAGAAAGCCAAGAAAACGCCGGTTCCGATGTTTTCCCAGTCAGAACGCACACGCGTCTGTAGCGACTTCGTCACACCCACGGAGGCCCCCGCCTCGTTGAGAATTCTGACGTCGGCGGTTATGTTTCCGGAGCCGAAGGCCCTGACGGGAATGAGGACCTTGGTCGAGGAGCTGGGCGCCAAAGTCGCCTTGACCTTCTTGCCGGCTTTTCAAACGCGGGTCGCGCGAGTGCACTCGACCCAGACGGTGACCGGCACCGGCAGAGAGTTGCCCACGTGAATCGGGATCTCCGATTTCGTGGAGATGATGTTGATCGTCGAGGACCGCTCGGCCGCGATGCTCCTGAGGAAGATCTGCCCGTCGGCTTCGTAGGCCTTGAGGACCTCCGTCCGAGAGTCCCTCGAAGCCCGCCAGGCGACGCCGGTCAGCGAGTAGGCGCGGGCCGTGACCGTCTGGTTGAGCAGCGCTTTGCTTCCGGAGACGTCGACGATGACGTCAAAGTTCTTCCGCGCCGAGTCGATGCGCTCGAGTTCCTGCGGGTGAGCATCCCCGTCGGCGAGCGATACTCCGGAAGCGAGCTTCGAGCCGCCGTCGACGGGCTTTTGGTCGAAGGCGCCGCTCACGGTGGTCGGCGCCACCCACGGCGCCGACATCAAGGCCCGGACCGTTTCGCCCATGTTCTCGGGGCTGAGGGCGCTGTCCGTCGAGGCCTTCGCCGGATCTGCCTGCCCGAGGTAGGGCATGCCCGCGCGGTCCCCTTCTATCAAAGTGACTCGGGACGTGCTCGGCCGCTCCCTGTAGGTGGCCGCCGACAGGCCGAGCACGAGCTGGCGGGCGTCCAAAGCGTCGAGGGTCTCCGATCCCGACGGGGTCGAGTCGGCGTCCGCGTTGTCTGGGAGAGTTCCGGAGAACGCGGCGCTCATGGCGGTGTCCGATGCCAGGGCGGCGGTCGATGTGCCCGGAAGCCGCATCCGCGCCGACGGCGTGGTTCCCTTGCCCCTGACCGGCGTCTGATTGCCGGAGAGCACCGCGGGGCCGCCGCCTGCGCTGGCAAGGCCGGTGGCCGTCAGCGAATCGGTCTGCGGCGGCAAAAGGGCGATGTCCGTGCGCGGGGCGTCGATGTTCAGCCTCGCGGAGATGTCTCGGAGACCCTCGTCGCGAGGGCCTTTTTCGGCATCGAGATAGGCTTTGGCGCACGAGTTGAGCTCGCCGGCGTCGTCGCAGCCGTGCATCCTCGCGGCGACGTCGGAGTCCCCCGGCGCCGTGAGAATGAGCTGGGTGGCGCGCTGGCGGGAAAAGGAGGCGAGCGCCTTGGTCAGATCGGCTCCGGCGACGTCGGCGATGAGCGGGTCGAGGGCGAGCGTCACCCGGGCGCTGAAAGCTCCTTGACCGCCCGAGGGATTCTTTCAGGGACCGTCGGCGTGCGATGCTCGGCCTGCGACTTCACGGAAGGATTCGAGGCGATTTCGGCGGGGAAGACGTTAGCGGAATGAGTGCGGCCGTCGGCATCGGCGTCACCGGCGCCGTGGGCGCCATGACGACGATCGAACGGTCTTTGACCCGTTTCTCGCCGATCGTCGCAGAGACTTCGACTCTCGCGGCCCCTCAGTCTTCGTCCGTCGCGCCCCACGGCAGCATGAAGCGCCGGACGGTGAAGGTCAGGGTCGTCGTCGATCCGGCGGGGACCACGACGGAGTCCTTGCGCTCGGCGAGCGTCTCCATGCCCGCCGAGCCTCGGGCGGACCCGGATCCATGGAGGAATGCGAGCACCTGCGAACGCGATCCCGGGGACGTTCTTCTGAGCGGCGAGCTTCGAGGCAGAGACCGTGATCGGGGTCGAGCCCGGATTTCTTTCACCTCCGCCGAAACGCTGAGATTCTCGTCGGGCTGGAGAATCGGAGAGCCCACCGAGGTTATCCGAACGTTCGGCTGCGCCTTCCTCTCCGCCGGGACGGTCGAGGCGGGCCCTGCCGATTCGCGCCGGAGCTGACTCCGAGCGGGCGTTCGAGGCTGCGGAGCGGCCCGAGCTGTGCCCGCATTCGAGAGGCGCTCGCCTGAAGCGCCGTGTGCGCTCGACGCCGTGTGCGTGCCTGAGGCCGGAGCGGCAAAGGCGCCGGAGAGGCAGACGAGCGCGGCCAGAAAGGCCGAAATCCATCGTCCCCCGCGCGACCCGCCCTTTGGCGTTGTCCGCAGCTCCCGCCTTGCCTGCGACTTTCGCCTTGCCTGCGACTTTCGCGTCGCCGACGCCCGTCGTCCTGGTCGCGTCTTTCACGTCAATCACGTCCCGAAAGGATGGCGCGCGCGGCGGCCACGATTCGGCGCTCGTTCGGGTAGGCGAGGCGCGAGCCGACCTTGTCGATGCGGACCCACTCGACTTTCTCCGCCTCCTGATCGGGGTCGTTTTTCGGTTGTCAGGACGCCCGACAGCGCCTCGAGGAGGAAGTGATGGACCACTTTGTGGACGCGGCGGTCAGCGCCCGAGAACCAGTAGTCGATGCTCGCCAGATGGGTGAGAACCCTTCCGAATATGCCGGTCTCCTCCGAAACTTCCCTCACGGCGGCTTCCTCCGGGGTCTCGGTTCCTTCCAGATGGCCCTTGGGAAGGCACCATTCGAGACGGCCGCCCCTGTTGCGGCGTGCAATGACGGCGACGTAAGCCCATCCGTCTTTGACGGACAGGACCACGCCGCCCGCGCTAGTCTCATTCACCACGGGATAGGGATGGTGGATGGCGGAAACGGCCCGGGGCGTGCGCTTGCGCCGGTGCCGTCCCGTCGGCGAAGGCCGCGGTGCTGATGTCGACATGTTTCTCACGTAGGTTGTGGCGCACCGGAAGTATGCAGAGACGATCGAACATGGCACCCTTTATAAGGTGCAACGCGTGAATCCCTCCTACGAACCGATACACAATGCGGCGACAACCGAGTCAACCGCCGGGCCCTGCTCCTTGCTCAGGGGCATAAGACCCTCGGGTCCCTCCCTCCGGCCATCGATGAACTGGGATCCATTTTCGCAGATGCGGGGCACGAAGTGTCACTCGTGGGAGGGCCGGTCCGCGACGCCTTCCTCGGATTGCCCATTCACGACTTCGATTTGACGACGTCGGCGCCCCCTGAAATCACCGAGAAGCTCCTCTCGTCGTGGGGCGCCGCCACCTGGGACGTCGGCCGAGAGTTCGGCACGATAGGATCCGTCCGCGACGACCTGACTGTGGAGGTGACCACGTATCGGTCCGACTCTTACGAGGTCGGCTCGCGCAAACCGAAGGTCGACTTCGGCCGCACTCTCGAGGGCGACCTCTCGGCGCGATTTCACCGTCAACGCCATGGCCGTCCGGCTCCCCGAGCTTGAGCTGGTCGACCCGTGCGGCGGCCTCGACGACCTCGTCGGCGGGGTTTTGAGAACCCCCGTCACGGCGGTTCAATCCTTCGACGACGACCCCCTGCGGATCATGCGCGCGGCCCGCTTCGCCGCGCAGCTGGGGTTCGACGTGGGCGAGGACGTCATGTCCGCCATGGCCGAGATGGCCGAGCGCCTCGCGATCGTCTCCGCCGAGCGGATCCGGGCCGAGCTCGAAAGGCTCATGCTCTCGCCCGCGCCGCGCCGAGGAATCGAGCTGCTCGTCTACACCGGCGTGGCCGACGTCGTCCTTCCCGAGATCGCCCGGCTGCGCGACACGGCGGACGAGCACAATCGCCACAAGGACGTCTACGAGCACACACTCACCGTCGTCGATCAGGCGATCGCCCTCGAGGACCCCGCGTCCAAGGAGGAGTACGAGGCGTACCTTCTGGGAGGCGAACTTGCGGGCCCCGACCTGACGCTGCGGCTGGCCGCCCTCTTCCACGACGTCGGCAAGCCGCGCACGAGGCGTTTCGAGAAAGACGGATCGGTCACGTTCCGGGCCCACGACGTCGTCGGCGCGCGCATGGCGGCCAAGCGGATGGCGGCGCTGCGCTTCGACAAGCAGACAGAGAAGGACGTGGCGAGGCTCGTCGAGCTACACCTGCGCGCCTTCGATTCTCGGAGGCCGGATGGACCGATTCGGCCGTGCGCCGTTTCGTGCGCGACGCCGAGGGACCTGCTTCCGCATCTCATGCGCCTCATTCGCGCGGACGTGACGTCCCAAAACCGCCGCAAGGTCGGCAGGCTTCAGGCGGGCAACGACGAGCTCGCGACGCGCATCCGCGACCTCGCCGAGCAGGAGGCGCTCGACGCCATCCGTCCTGACCTGGACGGCGCCCGCATCATGGAGATCCTCGGCCTCAAGCCCGGGCCCGAGGTCGGCGCCGCCCGCAACCACCTGCTCGAGCTCCGCCTCGACGAGGGCCCCCTCGGCGAGGAAGAAGCCGAACGCCGCCTGCTCGCCTGGTGGGCCGAGCGAAGCTCCGGCGCGAAAGACTCCGCTCCAGCCGCCGGCGCCGCTTCGAGCGAGCCGTGAGCGTCCTCGCGGATCTGTCGGCGCTCGCGAAATCCGTCGGCTTTCGCAAGCTCCTGGGCGTGCGGCTCGTTTCCCAGGTCGGAGACGGCATGTTCCAGGCCGGGACTGGCCTCCCTGTTCTTTTTCAGCCCGCAGTCCATGACCTCTGCGGCCGGGGTCGCTGCGGCCATCGTCGTGATGTTCGGGCCGTACAGCCTCGTCGGCCCTTTTTCGGCCCGCTCCTCGACAGGTGGCGACGTCGCCAAATCCTCCTGTTCGGAAACGCCCTGCGCTGCCTCCTTGCGCTGTGCGTCGCGGCGGCCACGTGGGGATCGGCCGGGATCGGGATCGTCTACGCGCTGACGCTCAGCGCATTGGGCCTGAGCCGTTTCCTCCTTTCCTGCCTTTCGGCCGGGCTGCCGTCGGTCGTCGGCGAACGCGAGCTCCTGACCGCCAATTCCGTGGTCCCCACGCTCGGCGGGCTGGCGATGGGGATCGGCGCCGTCGCCGGTTTTCTCATCCGCGTTCTTCTGCCGGAAGGATCCTCGCGGGACGTCGCCTCGCTGTTCGTCGCGGCGGTCCTTTACCTCGCCGCCTCCGGCCTGGCGAGCCTCCTGCGCCCCGACCAGCTGGGCCCGAAGCGCGAAGGGCTTGATCGCAGCCGGCTTTCGCCCCTCCTTTCGCTCGACGGTTCGCGACCTCGTCGGCGCCGCGGTCTATCTGACCCGCAGGCGGACCCCGGCGTTGGCCCTCGCGACGATGTCCTTCCATCGATTCGTGTACGAGATGGAATTCATCACGATCATCCTCGTCTCAAGGAACCTCCTCGCCGAGCCGTCCGACGCCGACGCCGGCCTCGCCTACTTCGGCACGCTCGGCGGGGCGATGGTCGCCGGGCAGTTCGTCGCCGTCGTCCTCACGCCGATCGCCCACCAGAAGATCGCCCCTGGCGGTGGGTCGTCACCTGCCTCATTGGGGGATCCGCGGGTCAGGCGACCTTCGTCCTCTCCCCGAGGACGGGCACGCTGGCGGTTGGGGCGTTCTTCGTCGGCCTCGGAGTGCAGGGCGCCAAGATCGCCGTCGACACGATCGTGCAATCCGACGCCTCCGACGCCTATCGCGGACGAGCCTTCGCCCTGTACGACGTCTTGTTCAATCTGGGCGTGTGCGCGGCGGCGGGGGTCGGCCTCGTTGCGCTTCCCGACGTCGGATGGTCGCGCGAGGTTCAAACGGCGCTGTTCGCGCTCGTCTGGATCTTGGCTCTCGTCTTTTCTGGGCCATGGCGCGGCTCGGCGGGAATCCGAGGGACGCAGGCTCTCCTCCGGATGAAACAGACCCTCCCGCGGACGAAACAGACCCTTCTTCGGATGAAACAGGCTCCCGGGCAACGGACTCAGAGCTCGAAAAGGGGAAGGCGAAGCCCCAGGCGGGGAAGGCGAAGCCCCAGGCGGGCGAAAAGTGTGACACGCGCTTGTTTTCGCGCATTGACGGCTATGGCGTGCGGTCCATAGGGCAGACTAGATTAGATGTACACGATCGAGGAGGGTGGAGCCTAGATGGCCTCGCAGGATGAAGAGCCTTTGCCCGGCTCCCCAGACGGCCTCACAGGAAGAGCCGTCGAAAGTCGGCCGAAGCGGACGGCGGGTCAGGGGGGAACGCCGAATCGACAGTGCGCAAGGTCATGGCGGAGCACGCCGCACAGGACCGGGGGCGGACCCTTCCTGCCGGGATGAAGGCGCTCATCGTCCTCTCCCTCGTGACGTTCGGCTGCATCGGGCTGCACGAGGTCAGCAACCTCTTCGGCCCGGCCTTTTTTGCGCTCACGCTCGTCCTCACCGTGCGGCCCATCCACAGGTGGCTCATACGCAAGGGGCTGCCTCCCTGGCTTTCGGCCATCTTCACGATGACCGCCCTGTTCGGCTTCCTGCTGGGAATGGTCGGCCTGACCGTGTGGTCCCTCATCGACCTGCCCGAAACTCTCAAGGGCTATTCGGGAAGCTTCAAAGGCCTCGTCCAGAACGTCGTCGACCTGGCCGAAAAGTACAATCTCTCTTCGGGCAAGCTTTCCAAAGACCTGCTCGACAACCTCGATTTCGACAAGATCGTCACAGCGGTCACCACCGTTCTCGAATACTTGACCTCCGCGGGAAGCCTGCTCGGAATGATCGCCTTGTCGATGCTTTTCATCACCGTCGACACGATGACGATGAAGTTCCGTTCGAAGATCGTCTACGAACACGATTCGCATTTCCACGACGCCCTCGAAGGCTTCGAAGGGCGGGTCCGCCAGTACTGGATCGTCTCCTCGATTTTTGGCGCGATCGTCGCGGTCATCAACGGGATCGTCTTGGCCTTCCTCCATGTGCCCATGCCGGCGGCGTGGGCGATATTCAGCTTTCGTCACGAACTACATACCGAACATCGGCTTTCGATCATCGGCCTCGTGCCGCCCGCGCTCTTGGGGCTGCTCGATTCCGGCTGGCTCACGGCCCTGTGGGTGGTGATCGCCTACAGCGTCATCAACTCCGTGATCCAGGGGATCTTCCAGCCGAAGATCACGGGCGACGCCGTCGGCCTGTCGACAACCGTCACTTTCCTTTCGCTTCTTTTCTGGACCGTCGTCATCGGCCCCCTAGGCGCCATTCTGGCCGTCCCGCTTACGCTTTTCGCGAAGGCGCTTCTCATCGATTCGAGCGTTCAGACCAGATGGCTCGAAGTGTTCGTCATCCCCGAGTCCGAAGCGAAAAACGTTATGACAGCGGTTTCTACGACGTCGAGAACCCCGCCGACGACGACTTCGTCGATTTTATGTCCGCCGAGCTCGACGAACACTCGGAATCCGAGCGCTCCAAAGCGGGATTGGGCCGTTCCAAGGTGAGGTTGCGGCGCAAATCGGCCCCGGAAGGCGGAGAGTCCGGAGGCTGAGAAAGCTATACGCCGCCTTCAGCCAAGGCTGCGCAGGATGAGCATTCAAGATAATCTAAGAAACAAGCCAAACAGTCCTCTATATACTAGGTGCCTCACGGAACCGTTTCGATTCCGAGAGAGAACACGGGAGGTCCGATGCCCACCACTACCGGAAACGTGCGGGGAGACAAGGACACACAGGCAACTTCGCACAAGTTGACGAAGGAGCGTTCCGCAGAGGCGACCGAGCACGCCGAAGGACGACGCAAAGGGAAGCCCAAGCGCAAGCGCGGCTGGAACTATCCCAGAAGGGATACGGGCCGATTCATCGGTGGATCCCCAGCTGGCGGGTCGTCCTCGCGTCCTTCATCTCGATGTTCGCCTTGCTCGTCGGGTCCTTCGTCGCGCTGTACGCCACCACGGAAGTTCCCGAGCCGGACGATTTCGCCTTGGCGCAGACCACCACCGTCTACTATTCCGACGGCGTGACAAAGATGGGGACATTCGCGGACTACGAACGCGAACCCGTCAAATTGAAGACGCTGCCGAAGCATCTTTCGAACGCGCTCGTGGCCTCCGAGGACTCGACTTTCTACACGAACAACGGCGTCTCCCCGAAGGGCATCTTCCGGGCGCTCGTCAACAACATCAAAGGCGGCCCGAGGCAGGGCGGCTCCACCCTGACCCAGCAGTACGTCGAGCGTTACTACCTCGGCAGCACGAAAGGGTACTTGGGCAAGATCAAAGAAGCCATCCTGGCCATAAAAATCGACAAGCAGCAGTCCAAGGACCAAATCCTCGAAAACTATCTCAACACCATCTACTTTGGCCGCGGAGCCTACGGAATCGAAGTGGCTTCCCAGAAGTACTTCGGCATTCCCGCAAGCAAGCTCTCCGTTTCGCAAGCCGCGCTGCTCGTCGGCATCATTCCCGGTCCCACGATTTACGATCCCGCCGTAAACCCCCAAAAAGCGAAAGAAAAGTGGGATCGCGTCCTCGACCGAATGGTCGGCGAGGGTTACCTGAGCAAAGCGGACAGACAGGCCCAGAAGTTCCCCGAAACGATTGAGCGCAGCAGGCCACGGCCTTCAAAGGCCCCAACGGATACCTCCTTTCCGCGGTGAGCAACGAGCTCCTCGCGAGCGGCAAGTTCACCCTCGACGACCTCAATCAGGGCGGTCTGAAGATTGTGACGTCGATCGACAAGGACAAGCAGGACGCCGCGGTGGCGGCCGTCAACGGGCTGCCCAAGGACCGGCCGAAGAACAACTACGTCGGCCTCGTCTCGGTCGACCCCCGGAACGGCGAAATCTATGCGATGTACGGCGGTGCGGACTACCTCGCGCGCCAGCGCAACTCGGTGACGCAGGACCGCGCGCAGGCTGGTTCCACCTTCAAACCTTTTGGTCTGCTCGCCGCGCTCCAGAAGGACTATTCGCTCTCGAAGACATACGATTCGAAGACCCCCAGAACGTTCTACAACGGCTCTGTCACCGTTCAGAACTTCGACGGAAAGGACCGCGGCCGGATCGACCTCGTCACTGCGACGAAGCATTCGGTCAACACCGTTTTCGCCCAGCTCAACGACACCGTGGGTCCCGCGAACACCAGGAAGGCGGCTGTTGAATCGGGGATTCCCGATTCGACGCCGGGACTGGACAACAACCTGACGAACATTCTCGGCTCGGCCTCGCCCCGCCCGATCGACATGGCCAAAAGCTATTCGACCTTCGCCAATCAAGGGGTGACCACCACCCCGCACATTGTGCGCGCGGTCGAGGACAGAAAAGGCCAGTCTAAGTACAAGGGTCCGACGGCTGGAAAGCGGACGTTCGAAAAGGAGACGATGAACCAGCTCAACTACGCCTTGCAATCGGTGACCGAGAGCGACGGAACGGGTTCGACTGCGGGCACCCTCGGCAGGCCGGTCGCCGGCAAGACGGGAACGTCGTCCGGACCCTGGTCCGCGTGGTTCATCGGCTATATCCCGCAAATGGTCACGGTCGTTGACATGTACCAGATCGGCGCGAACGGCAAGGAGGAGGTTCTCACTCCCTTCGGCAAGTACTACTACGGCATTGGAGGAGGATCGTTCCCCGCCGAGATATGGCTTCGATACATGAAGAAGGCCACCGCGGGCATGGAGGTTGAGAAGTTCGCGAAGCCTTCGTACGTGCCAAAGAGGTCCGACGGCGACAGCCGCGTCCCGACGAAAAAGAAGACCGCGACGCCGACGCCCGCCCGCACGACCGGTCCCACGGCAACGCCGACCCCGAGCGGGACAACGGGCACACCTGAGCCGACCACAAGTTCCACGGATGACGACGACGATCACAAGCATCCGTCGCCTGATCCTTCAGATCAAGACGAGCCTGATCCGCCAACGCATCCGACGCCTCAGACTCCCGTGCAGCCTAGCGAGGATCCTCCCAACGGGCCCGCCAACAGAAACGGGGGCAGAAACGGCTATGGCGGTCAGCAAGGCTATGGCGGCCGCGGAGGCTACGGCGGACAAGGCGGCTACGGGGGCTACGGACGTTATGGAGGCTACGGGGTTAGGGGCTGGCTACGGAGGTTACGGGGCTACGGAGGTTACGGACGTTATGGAGGTTACGGGGCTACGGCGCCGCAGGAGGTTAGCGATGTGGCTGCGGCCCGCGGGCCTTCCTGCCCATGTGGAAGCGATGGCGTGAAGCCTGCGATCCGAGTAAACTTGTAACTCGGTGTGTTTTCCCGGCGGGAAGACCCCGAAACGCATTGTCCCTCCTGTCGCGGAAAGACCATGACCGCATAGACCAGAGGAGGTGGGAACAGCATGCGTGATTACGAGATGATGATCATCATCGATCCGACCGTCGACGAGCGCAACATCACAACCTTCGTCGACAAACTGCTTCAAGTCGTCCCCAATGAGGGCGGCACGCTGGAGAAGGTCGATATCTGGGGCAAGCGCCGCCTTGCCTACGACATCAACAAGCGCTCCGAAGGCATCTACGTGGTCGTCGACATGAAGGCGACGCCGGAAACCGCTCAGGAGCTCGATCGTCAGCTTGGCCTGAACGAGGCCATTCTTCGCACGAAGCTGCTGCGCGCAGAGGCCTGAGGCCGAGTACACCGAAGGAGAAACATGGCAGGCGAACCGATCATTACCGTCGTCGGAAATCTGACCGGCGATCCGGAACTCCGTTACGTGAGTTCGGGCACGCCCGTCGCGTCTTTCACCGTCGCGTCTACCCCGCGCACGCTCAATCGCCAGACCCAGCAATGGGAGGACGGCGAGGCGATGTTCATTCGCTGCTCCGTGTGGCGCGAGTACGGCGAGAACGTCGCCGAATCGCTCAGCAAGGGCATGCGGGTGCTCGTGACCGGACGGCTGACCGTCCGCAGCTACGAGTACAACGGCCAGCAGCGCACGAGCCTTGAGATGCAGGTCGATGAGATCGGCCCGTCTTTGCGGTACGCGCGCGCTCAGGTCACGAAGGTCGCGGGCGGCGGCTCGGGAGGCGGAAACTTCGGTGGCGGCAACAGCTACCAGGGCGGCGGAGGTTACGGCGGCGGCCGTGCCTCGTACGACGCGCCCCAGGGCGGCTCGGCCCACGATCCGTGGAGCAGCGCCCCCCAGGGCGGTTCCGCTTTCGACGACAACCCCCCGTTCTGATTTCGCAATTCGACTTTCTCGGCGGCTCAAGCCGCCTGGCGGCCGACGGGCCGCCGCAACTGAAGGAGCAAAACTATGGCGAAGCCAGTTCTTCGCAAGCCCAAGAAGAAGGCCAACCCTCTGAAGTCGGCCAAGATCGAGAACATCGATTACAAGGACACCGCCACGCTGCGCAAGTTCATCTCGGACCGCGGCAAGATCCGCGCCCGCCGCGTCACCGGTGTCACCGTTCAGGAGCAGCGCAAGATCGCCCGCGCCGTCAAGAATGCGCGCGAAATGGCACTGCTTCCCTACTCGAGCTCGGCTCGCTGAGGGAGGGGTTCTGCATGAAGATCATCCTTACCCACGACGTCGACCGGCTTTGGCGTCGCCGGCGACGTCGTCACCGTCAAAGACGGCTACGGCCGCAACTACCTGATCCCCCGCGGCTATGCGGTGCGCTGGACGAAGGGCGGTCAGAAGCAGATCGACCAGATCGCCGAGGCTCGCCGCCGCCGCGCGATCCAGTCGCTCGACGAGGCGAACGCGATCCAGGAGGCTCTCAGGCCAACGTCCTGAAGATCGTGAAGCCGGCCGGAGAGAACGGCCGCCTTTTTCGGCTCCGTCACCAACGCCGAGATCGCCGAGGCCGCTTTGGCCGCCACCGGCAAGAAGGTCGATCGCCGCACGATCACCCTCGTCTCGCCGATCAAGTCGACCGGTTCCTACAAGGCTGCGGCAAAGCTTCACGACGACGTCGTTGCCACCATCTCGATCGAGGTCGTGGCTGAGAAGAGGAAAAGAAGTAACTGCGTCGCGAAAGCGCCCGCGTGCCGCAGCCGCTTCAGCGGCTTTGCGACGGCGGGGCGCTTTCTGTTCGACTTTCCGTGGGAAGAAGGTTCGAGAACCACTGCGGCACTTGGTTTGTAGCGCTCGGCTGTCTGCGAGGATGATTTTCGAACCACTGTCCAAGGACTGGCCGCTTTGAGCGATTCCAGTAATCTTCGTCGAAGACGAACTTGGTGTATCGACCACGATGTTGAAGGATCCCCACGTGTTCGCCGTGGAGGAATACCGCATAGGCCGAGGATTCGCTGTTCATGCCGGCGCCCCTGGGCCACCGTCCGGGTCACCGTCGTCGAAGATGAAGTCCTCCAAAGGAGGCCGATCCTCTTGCCCGTAGGCGGTGCGCGCGTCGAGGAAGTCATTGAGGTAACGCCGAAGAACCCCGGATCTCATTCTGAGGAAGTCTTCGTGGCGGTTCTCTTGAAGGGCGCTCAGCATCTTTTCGTCGAGAAGAAGCGAGTCAAGGTTGGTTTCGCACTTGCACGCCCGATGAATTCTTGGCGGTCGACGAAGGAAATGAGCCGGTTCGCGGCGAATCCCGCGCTTTCGCGGAATCTGGCGCAAGCTTGATCGTCACGGCTTGCGGCGTGGAGTCGTTTTCGAGCTGATCGGCAAGCTGGTCCGGCGTCATGGCAGAGTTCGTTCGAACGTCCACTGGATGCTTGTTCCACAAGGCTGCGAGGACGACTTTTGAATTCGCCCGATCCGTGCGGAACGTTGTCAGATCGAGGAGGTTGGTGAAGTCGCTTTCCGGTTTCATTGTCAGTTTGGCGGCTTTGATGAGCCGCTGAACTGAGCTGGACTCCTTGCCCGGCGCGATGAGCTTGGCCATGTAGCGCAAATCTCTTTGTGAGCCGCTGATGCCTAGTGTTTCGGCTCCCACGCTCGTTCGCCAGAACCATCTGCAGATGAGCTCGAGATTGCGATCGTGCGGCTTTGGGGAACAGTGCAAAGAATCTGGTGAGAACCAGAAGTTGGAAGCGGGTCCGCGTGGATGGCGTCAAAGATCTCCGCGGGATTGAGCCGCTTGCCACGGGAGTTTATCCTGTCGAAGATTTCTCGTAGAGTCCCTTCATTCGCTTCTTCCATGATTATGGCGGGAATGGAAAGTCTGTTGAGCCTGGCCGCAACCTCCTGGATGTTCTCAGCCGCATTCGATACGTCGGGGTTGTTCCTCAACCATTCGAGTGCCCGTGCGAAATCGAAGAGGTCAGGAAGCGGGATCACGGACGAGCCTTCATTCCGATTCAACAGAACGACCTTCTTCGCTCTCAGGGAGTAGCCGAGCGCGAACCGAGGGTCCGCCATTCCTCTTGGGTCGACGGCGTTGACAAGGCTTGTGATGCGCTGTTGGCCGTCGACCACCCACAGGGCGTCTTGGCGTGCTCCGGCTTGAACTTCGAGCGCCCCGATCCTCAGATCATCCGCCCCGGCCTCGCGTTGCCATAGAAGAAGGCTTCCGAAAGGATACCCGCGGAGTATGGAATCGAAGAGATTGAGGACGTCTTGAGCATCCCAGCGAAACGAACGCTGGAACTGCGGCAGCCGCAGTCTGCCTGATGTCACGAGCGCAGAAAGCTCAGCGATCGTGTAATCGCGGTTCGTTGAAGATGCTTGAGAGTCGTCCATGCGTCAATCTTAAAGGGGCGAAAGCTTCGTCGGCTGCCTCACGCCTGCATGCTGGCCCGCAGGAATTCCTTGAACGGCCCCTCTCGGGAGGCCAGCTCCTCCGGGGAGCCGAATTGCACGATGCGGGCCGGGCCGCCGCCGTCGGACGGCTCGAGGAAGGCGACGTGATCGGCGTCGCGAATCGTCGACAGCCGGTGGGCCACGACCACGACGGTTCTGCCGCGCGCCAGCTCGCGCATGACCTCGGTGATGGCCGCCTCGTTCTCGCCGTCGAGGGCCGAGGTGATCTCGTCAAGCAGGAGGATGGGCGCGTCCTTGAGGAAGGCCCGCGCGATGGAGACCCGCTGGCGTTCGCCGCCGGAAAGCTTGAGGCCGCCCTGGCCTACCTCCGTGTCCCAGCCGTTGGGCAACGCCTCGATCACGCGGTCGAGCCTGGCACGGCGCGCGGCCTCCTCGAGCTCGGCGTCCGCGGCCCCGGGGCGGGCCATCCGCACGTTCTCGCGAATCGTCGTGTCGAAAAGAAAGACCTCCTGAAACACCATTGACATCATCGACATGAGCGCTTCCGTGGGAATCTTGCGCACGTCGACGCCGCCGACGCTCACGCTCCCGCCGTCGACGTCCCAGAACCGCGCGATGAGCCGCAGCAAGGTCGACTTCCCGGCGCCCGAAGGCCCGACGAGCGCCGTGATTTCTCCGGTCCCCACCCGAAGGTCGATCGCCTCGACCACGGGGCGGCCCTCCTCGTACCCGAACGTCACATCCGCGAATTCGACGTCGTTCGACGGCGGGTCCGTGACCGCCTCGTCGGCGCCCGGCTCGGGCAGCGGCTGGCTGTCGATGATGTGTGCGACCGCGCGAAGCGCAACCTCGGAGTTGTGCACCTCGTCGCTGTAAAGGATGGAGACCGACAGCGGGGCGACCATGCGCGCGCATATTGTCATGACGGCCAGGTATCCGACGGCGTCCAGGCTCCCGCCCAGAACGGAGGAGAGGCCGACGGCGAGAACGAGGGCGAAGGCAGCTTGGACGGTCAATGTGAAAAGCATGGCCGGGCGGCCCACCGCTTTGAGGGCGCGGTGGACGGATTCGTTTTCCTCGGCGAGCTCGCGCTCGAGCGGCTCCCAACCGCGGGAGGCGACGCCGGTGGCTCTGAGAACGGGTTGGAGCCTGGCAAACTCAATGAGGCGCCCGGCCGCTTTGATTCCGGCCCGGGTGGAGGCTTCGTGCGATTCGTTGGACACGCGCCGCATGATCCGCCACACCTGCCTGAGCGGGACGGTCGTCAGAAAGAGGATGAGCGCCAGCCTCAATCGACGAAGGCCACTGACACGGTCATCACGGCCGGAACGACGAACGCGTTGCACAGGGCGGGTATGACGATCGACGCGACGTGCGAGAGGGTGTTGACCTCGCGCGAGACGGCCGAGGCCACGGCGGCCTCCGTGGAGGCGTCGAACCATCCCAGCGGCAGTTTGAGCGCTTTGTCCGCGATCCGGCGGATGAGGACGTCGCACACTTCGTAAACGCTGATTTTGTACGAGGCGATCATTCCGTATGTTCCAAGGGCGAGAGTCGCCGCACCCGCGACGAGGACGGCCGCCAGCCACCCGCCAAGGCCTTCGCGATTGCCCAAAAACGAGCGCAGGAAAGGGATCATGAGGGTCAGGGCCAACCCTTGCGCCACCGCGAACGTCACGAAGATCAGCGTGAGTTTGCGCAGCTCCTTGATTCCGACCATGCGCGCCATGAGGGTCCACATCTCAGCCGTCCTCCCTTTCGACGTCGGCTTCTGCTGTTTCGACGGGCGTCGGGCACTTCGTCGGCGATTCTTTGCCGCCGGCTCCTGCCCGGCAGCGGCGCCTTCCGCATCTGTCTCAGGGCTCCGCCAATGTGTTTCCACATGTCCGCGTAAACCCCTCTCGCACGCAGGAGCTCTTCGTGTGCCTCGTTCGGCGATTTTTCCGTCGACCACCGTCAGGATGGCGTCGGCGCCGGCGATCGTCGCGAGCCTGTGGGCGATGACGATCACGGTGCGCCCGCGTGAAAGCCGCGTGAGGGCGCGGTGTATCTCCCGCTCGGAGCGCGGGTCGGACTGGGCCGTCGCCTCGTCGAGGATGAGTATCGGCGCATCCTGGATGTAGGCTCGTGCGATCGTCAGGCGCTGGCGCTCCCCGCCCGAGAGCAAGCCGCCTTTTTCGCCGATCACCGTGTCATACCCCCGGGGAAGCCTGAGGATTCGGTCGTGGATCTGTGCGGCGCGGGCGGCTTTCTTCGATCTGCGCCTGCGTGGCGTCGGGTTTGCCGAGGGCGATGTTGGCAGCCACGGTGTCGTGGGCCAGCGCGACGTCTTGGAGCACGATCGCCACGCGCGAGCAGCCACTGGAAACTCGTATCACGCACGTCCTTCCCGTCGATCGCCACGCTTCCGACGTCGACGTCGTAGAACCGGGCGATCAGCCGGGCAAGGGTCGTCTTTCCGCCGCCCGACGGGCCGACGAGCGCGGTGACCGAACCGGCGGGCGCCTCGAAGGAAACGCCGCGGATGATTGGGCTCTCGGGTCGTAGCCGAAGACGACGTCGGTCAGCCTCACGGAAGCGCCGCCCGCCCGGGGGTCTGCCGTGGCTTCGCCGCGCCCGTCGTTCCCGTTTTCCGCTGCGTGCGAGCCCTTTGTCTCCGCGTTTTGGCCTTCGGCTTGCGAATCCTTGCCTTCGGGCATCGGAGGAATCGAAAGCACGGCGGCGGTGTCCACCGCGGCCTGGCGGGCCTCGTAGAGGTGCTGCATCATCTGGACCAGTTGGACGAGCCCGGCCGGTATTCCCAAACCGACCATGAAGAATGGGAGGGTGTGGGCGGCGTCGATCCATCCGGCGTCGACGAACCAGACGGCGATGGGCGCGACGGTGGCGAAGATGACCGCCGGCTGGAAGAAGGAGCTGAGGAACGCCATGCCCTTGCCGGATTTCGCGGTCCAGGAGAAGGAAAGGTCAGAAAAATGCTCGCGCGCTTTCGTGAAACGGGTGTGCGCCGCGTCTGCGCCCTGAAAGTTCTTGATTTCTTTGATGCCCTCCACCATTTCGACAGTTGCCGCCGAAAGGCGCCCTTGAGCCTCGGAGAAGCCTTCCGTCAAGCCCTCGAGCCCGCGGAACGTCAAGCTTACGACGAGGATCATGACGAGCGCCCAGACGGCGAGCAGAATCGCGCTCATGCGCCAATCGACCCACACGAGATAGGCGAAGCCGGCGAGGAAGGCTACGGCGGTGTTGGTCGCGTCGCCGGCGAGATGGGCGACGAGGGTGTGGATCGAGCTCGTGTCGTCGGCGACTATCTTCCTGATCTTTCCCGAGGACGTCTGATCGACGGCCCCCAGCGGAATGCGGCCGAGCGTGGCCACGAGCCGACGGCGCAGATCGTAGCGCAGGTCCGCCTCGGCCACGTGGGTCAGTCCCAGCCCCGCGCTGTACGAAAAGCCTCCGGCGGCGATTCCGACAATGCCCGCGGCGGCCCAGCGCCAGAGCGTCGAAGCTGAGGCGTCGCCCAGAAGGCCGGCGGCGATCTCCGTGAGCGCCACGTAGGGCAGGATCGAGAAAACCGCGCCGAGCCCCGTCAAGGCGGCGGATACGAGCATCGCCCTTTGGCGGGTGCGATGAGTTCCCATACGGTCATCTCGACCGTCTCCTTCCGACCCGATGCGCGGGGTCGTCTCGCGTCTCGTCTTTCGATCCGCCCGCCGCTTTCAGCGAGTCGGGGCGCCTCGGATGTTAGGATGCCCTAACTCTACGCCTGACCGCTCAATGGCGAAAGGGCGGGGTTCCGACGCGCGCTTTCTGCATCTTGGGCCCTTCTCGAGGCGTGTGAGACGAATATACGCCCGAAGCATACATCAGGTGTGAGAGTTGAGGCATGGACACTTCCTTGACGCTGCTCGGTTTGCTGGGAGTCGACTCGGGGCACGGGTACGACCTCAAGCACAGCTATGACAGATGGTTCGGCGCCAGCAAGCCCCTGGCTTTCGGCCAGGTTTACGCCACGCTCGCCCGGCTTGTGCGAGACGGTCTGATCGCCGTCGCCGGCGCGGAAACGGGCTCCGGGCCGGAGCGCAAACGCTATGAAATCACGCCCGAAGGGCGCGACCGGCATTTCCAATCGGCTCGCGACGCCCGGACGCTCCCTGTAGGTCCGCTGCGGTCGAATCTCTTCGCCAAGACGATCATCGCTGATGCTCGACGACGACGCAGAAAGGCTTCTCGACGTTCAGAGGGCGGAGCACACGGACCGCATGAGGAAACTGCGAAAGGCCAAGAGGGAAGGCAGCCTCGCCGACGTCCTTCTGGCCGATCACGCGCTTTTCCACATCGAAGCCGATCTGCGGTGGATCGATCTGACGGCCTCGCGGCTGGAGCGAGCTGCGCGAGCAGGTGCGACCGTGATCGGGCAAACGGCCGACCCGGCGGCGCTCGCGTTCCGGTGCGCGGCGTGAGGCATTCTTTCGGTAAAAACCGAGGCTTGCGCGGCATCGACCTTGACGTCCGCCGCGGAGAGGTCCTGCGGTCACGGGGCCCTCGGGCTCGGGAAAAATCGACGCTTCTGCACGTGATGGCCGGGGTGTTTCCGCCGGATGAGGGGAACATCGAGTACGAGGGCGCCGACATCGCGGAGTTGGACGAAGCGGAGGTCGGAGCTGGCTGCGCGCCTTCGGCTTCGTCTTCAATCTCGGTCAGCCCTTTCCGACCTTTTCGGCCGTCGACAACGTGACGATTCCTCTGCTCCTGGCCGGATGGCGGCGCAAAAAGCGCCTCGCCAAGGCCCGCGACGCTCTGGAAGAGCTCAATGTGGCGGACCATCGAGACAAGAGGCCGGGCGAGCTCAGGCGGTCAGGCCCAGCGCGTCGCCGTCGCCCGCGCCCTCGTCGCCGAACCCGCGGTCCTTTCGCCGATGAGCCGACGGGATCCCTTGACACCCTCGCCGCGGAGAAGACGATGGATTCGCTCCTCGACCTCGTGCGGTCGAGGGGACGACGATGGTTATCGTCACCCACGACCCGCGGATTGCCTCGTACGCACGACCGCGAGGCAATCGTCCGCGACAGGGCGGTCAGTTTCGGGGCGGCGTCGGAAACGCGTGAAGGCGTCGCCAACGTGGAAGGCGGCGGAAAATGTCGTGTAGCAAGCGCGCGCTCACATCGGATGCCCCGAGCGAGGGCCGAGAATCCAAAGGGCATGGCCTGGCCCGCGAAGAAGGCGGGGAAGAAGAGGGGCGACGTCGCACTTGCCCGGCTTTAGTCGCCGCAGGGCAATCGCCGAGCCGACGCCAGCTGGTTGGAATCGCCGCCGGAATTGCGGTGGGCGTCGCGCTTTTGCTCATGCTTGTAGGGGGCCTACAGCGGATCGGGCCGCGCAGCGAAAGGGCTGCGACGGGTCTCGGTCGTCAAGTCGAACGTCGAGCTGAAGGAAGGCAGCGCGCTGGGCCCGGGCGGGCGGCCGCCGCGGTCATGAGCGACCATTGGCGAGGAAGCCACTATTCGATCCTGTAGGCGTTGCGGGCGTCGCCGAGTCAGGGGCTCGCGATTCCCGGAGCGAGCGCGGTTCCCGGACCGGGGCAGGCCGTGGTTTTCCCGCGCCTGAAGCGAGATGATCGACGCTTCGCCCGACGAGCTCGGCGGACGCTACGGACGAGTGATCAGGACGATTTCGAAAGAAGGGCTTGAAAGCCCGGAAGAGATCACGGCCGTCGTCGGAACGACAGTCCTGAGGCTTGCCTCTCGGGGCTGGACGCGAAAAATCGTCGAGGACTTCGCCGTCGATTACGCCGGCCGCCCCTACAAGGCGATAGCGCTCATAGGGGCAGTCGCCACGCTCATCCCGGTGCTGCTGCTCATCGCCATCGTCACGGACCTAGGCGCCTCCCAGCGAGCCGAACGCTTCGCCGCGTTGCGCCTTATAGGGGCGACCCTGCGTAGGGTTGCGGCTGTGGCGGCTTGGGAAACCGGCGCGGTTGCGGGAGTCGGCGCGTTGGCGGGAATCGCCCCGTCGCGGCCATCCCTGGCCGCCCGGACAAAGGTCGGGGCGGGCCGCTTTTACAACGACGACCTTCTTGTTTCCCCAGGCCGGATCGCTGGAATCGCGGTCGTGACGGTGATGCTCGCCGCCGCCGTCGCTTGGCGGCGCACGCTTCGCGCCGACGTCGGCCCGCTCGGTCAATCCCGCGAACGAGTCGAACGCCCGCCTCGGGCGGCCGCTCTCGTTCGCTTCGTCCTCGGCCTTGGGTGCCTGGGCTGCGTCGCGGCCTCGGCACGCGGCGGGCGCGCGCTTCCGTGCCGCTTCGTCGTCGGCTTCCTTCTCACCGCCCTCGGCCTGATCGTGGCGGGTCCTCGTCACACGGCAGCTGGCCCGCGTTGGAGTGAGCTGCGCGGGCAGCCTCGACGGTCATTGCCTTCAACAGAATCGCCCGTTTCCCCAGCCTCTTTTCAGCACCGTCTCGGGAATGGCGGTGGCGGCTTACACGCTGACCGTTTTTCGCCGTCGGCGTCACCGCGGCCGCCGGGTGCGAACCGCCCCCGACGGCCCCGACCGCCTCCCGATGTCGGTCGTCGCAGTATTCTCTGGGAAAGCCGAGGACCGAGCAGTCGAGACGCTGCGCGAAGAGCTCGTGAACGAGCCAGGGAGGCGGGCCATGGCCGTCGGGCAACTCGGCGGGGCAGGCAAGGTGGGCGGTTTGGACGATCGCTCGACGGCCGCCGATCAGAAGATGATTTTCCTGTCGGCGCAGGCCCGTGCCTTGGGCGTGGCGGGCCCGCAAGGTCCGAGTACGTCGCCTTGAACATTGGCGCCGTGTTTCTCGACGATCCGCTCGACGTCGAAGAAGCGCCGGGCGACGTGCAAACCCACTCGGAGGCCCGCGCGATTCTGGTCCGCACCGACGGCAGGCCGGCGACGATCGAACGCGTGCGCACGCGCGCATAGCCAGCGGAATCCGATTGAGCGCGTCTCCGGCTGAGCAGGGCCGACCTCGCAGTGGAGGGCGCCCTGGCGCCTGAAAACCAGTTCGCTGCAATCGCCTACGTCGGAATTCATGATTGCCGCCTTGCCTCGGCCGTCTCCCTCACGGTTTCTGCGATCTCTCCGTCATCCAGCGGCGGCGGGCTTTCGGCCCCATGCGCCTCGACCGGGATGCCCTGAGCGGTTTTGCGAAAGGTCGTTTTTCACCTGAGGCGGTCGTCCCAGTGGCGGGAGTTTTCCTCGCGTGCCTCGCGGCCGGCGCTTTTCACCGCCTGGGCGGTGGTCTCCGCCGCATCGGAGGGGAGGCGAACCGTGGATCGCCCTCCCTCGGATTCTATGCGGTTCTTGCCCTCTGCCTCGCGTTGGCGGCCTGCTCGACGGCCGCGACGGTGAAGGCGGCGTTCAGGTCACAGGCGAAGGAGCGTGCGTCTCAGTAGACGAGCGCTCTCGCGTCGGCTTGACGCCGACGCCCTTGAAAGACGCGGCCCTGAAAGAAAGACGCGGTTGTTCGCGACGACAGGCGGCGCCGGGCGATTCGATGAACTGCACCGCGCCGCCCGGCGCCTTTCCGCCTCACTGAGTCCTTGGACGCGCCAGGCTCAGTTTTGGCCTGCTCGCAAGCCTCTGCGTTCCTCAGTCCCGACTCGCGCGAGGTCACTTGTCTCTGTTGGCTTCCTCAAACAGCTTCTTCGCGCGATCGTCGAAACGAGGCCCGCCAAGATACGCCTCGGTTTCGGACCCGAACGATGTGACGGTGCGAATCTCGCCGACCCCCGTTTTCTCGCATTGTACTTTTCCAGCAAGTTGTTCGCCGGAGGCATCTTTTCAGATTGCATCCCGTGACGGTATGGAAGTGGTATTTGCGGTTGGCCCACTCGTCCTTGGTCATCTTGCTTGCACGTCTGCAGGGGTCGCCCTTGTCGATATTGTGGGGGTAGCCGAAGATAGTCGCGTTGAACTCGGTGGTCTTCCCGGTCACGACCTTGTGCCCGCCGACGGCGTCCACGAGGCGCTTGCCCTGCTCGCTGTTCTTCGTCGTCACGAAGGCGACGCCGGAGTTCCATCGCTTCCCGCGTCGTTGCCGCGGTGGATGTAGTCCTGGAGCACGGGAGCGCTGAGCCTGGAATGTGCCCAGTAGGCTGTTTCCATTGTCGTATCCGGGATGAACATCCAATCGAAAAGTACTGTTCTTCCCTGCATAGACGCAATGCGCGGCGGTGACGACGACCCTTTTCGAGGCGCTGTCCACCGCCGAGGCCGAGCATTCGTACTTTTCTTCCCTGATCGTCGTTGAAGAAGACCTTCCGTTCACTCGCGTCGTTTGCCGGGCGGCCTTGTCCACCTTGAGGTCTGTTCGGCTTTCGCAGCACCCTTGCGGAGGGAGGATTTGTCGGCCTTGGGCCCGCTGGGCAGAGGCATGGGCTTTGCGCTCGCGAGGCGCTCGCGCGTCCAATACCCGGACGGCGCAGCGCGCCGCGGCGTCGCGCTCGGCGGCGCGGCGGCTGGGGGCGCCTGAGGCAAGGGCCGCCTTGCGTTCGCCCGCGGAGACTTTGTGGGCGGTGACGACTCGTGCCGTCGGCTCGTGACTGGCGCGCGTCACGCTCACGGTCTCCGATGCGGCGGAGCCGATTTCCTGTGCGTGCGAGCCCGATTGCGACGTCGAACTCCCCAGGAATCGCCTTTCGAACGGCTGTCGGCGTGCGAGGCGGCAACGGGAACCGTCATGGCGAGAGCGAACGCGACGACGGTGCGTGAGAAAGTGTGCGTTTACTCATTGATTAACCTGCTTTCGTTCCGATCTGGCCCGGCACTGTTCGGCTCGTCGGCGTGGGTTTGAATTGAACAGTGCAGTATTTCGAGATCTCGTCGATCGCGTCCTTTCGAAGGGCCGACGCGAAGCCTTTTTGCGGCCAGCCGTCCGATGCAATCGACCGTAGAACAAAGAAAGTGCTCAGCACAACGGTTTTGACAACTTTGATATAATCATGCATTATAAAGAACAGCCGAACAAATGCTCGATGAGATTGGAAGATATATTCTTCGCTGGTGAATACAGTGGTGGTGCTAGTCACAAATTAGTTCTGTGCACAGCACCACCCGCTTAGTCGGCGCAATGTCAGGCAATGCGGTTTTGTGTCTTTTGAGCCGCTGAGCCTGAACGGTCGGATGCGCGTTCGCTGACTATTGATTTACCCGTCGCAGCGATCGCAGTTCCGTTCTAAGGGTTCCGGGGCCCCGATTGATCTGTTCTTCGGGTCTCGGAATCAATTTGCGGTCCTGGGACCTCTTTCCACGCTCTTCAAACTAGGTTCCGCGGCTGCCGGACGCCGCACGCCCCTGCGCCGTCGCTCGGTCGTTGTTGGCTTTTCGCGAACAAGTCGACGGTCCGATTGTCGAAGATCGGCGCCCTGATATAGGACACGTCGTTCTCGTCAATCGGCATGTAGGTGATTGAACGGACATCGCCCAACCCCGTCTTCGGATCGTAGTTTTCGAGCCAGGCCGCCCGAGGCGCCGCCCTGAAACCGCATCCCACACCTGGAGGAAGAACTCGATGCACAATGCGCCGCGTGGTATTCTTTGCAGACCTCCATCGTCTCGCCACCGTTGGATGTTCTGCGGATAGCCGATGATCGTCGTGTCGAAGTCCGTCCGTCGCTGACGGCCAGCCTGTGTCCGCCCACGGTACATGACCAGGCGCTGGTCGCGCTTGTTGTTCTTCGTCGTCACGAAGGCGACGTCGGACCAAACCCCTTTCCATGGTCGGGATCGGCCTCCCGCCGCCACTCGTCCAGCGTGCATGTGGTAGGCCGGGAAACGTGCCGTAAGGCCCTGTTCTTCTTGTCATAGGCGGAACGAACATCCACCGCTGTACCAGGTGCCGCCCTTGCCGCCGTGGACGCAGTGCGCGGCGGTGACGACGATTCTTCGTGGGGCTAGTCGACAGCCGAGGCCGAGCAGACGTAGTCTTTGCCCTTTTTGTCGTCGTAGGAGAACCCTGCCGTTGGTACGGGCGATCTGCTTGTCGTCGGCCAGCTTCTCTCCTTTTGCAAAGCCTTCTGGCGCTTTTCCACGCTCTTTTTGAGCGACTTCTGAGAAGAGGCGCCGGACGATCCGACCGGCGCCGGCTTCGGCGTTCGCGATGCGCCCGGGAGTCCAGTACTCTCGAACCGTCTTATACGCTTCCGTCTCCCGCTCCTGGCCATCTCCTCGGGCGAGTCGTTCGTTGCGAGGTCCGCCTTGCGCTCGGCGGCGGAGACGGGGCAGGGCGGTGACGACCTTCGTAGCCGTCGGCGCTTTGGTGACAGGCGCGGTCACGCTGACTGCGCCTGACCCGTCGGAGGCCGGCTTTTGCCTTTTTCGCGGAACTCGATTGCGACGTCGAACTCCCCGAGGAATCGCTCTCGAACCGCTGTCCGCATGCGAGGCGCGCGACGAACGGACATCATAAGCGCGACGGCGACGGCTGCGCGCGAACATAGTGGCGTTTACTCATGAAACAACCTGAGTTTCCCCGTGCACAGGGTGCACGAGTCTTGTTGTAGCGTCGTGTTGTAGCGTGATTAATGCAATTTTCAAAAGCGAAACCGTGGGCAATTGCTCGTGATTTGCCCTGAAATTTGCGCGCTAGGGCGCCGGTGCGCTTAGAATTCAAGCGCTGGACAGGCTGAAATCTTTCCAGATGCGTTCCAACTGCGCCGCGTGGCATTGGGCCGGCGGACATTGTCTGAGGTGCCGCGTAGGCCCTAGATGTGTTCCTCCCCGACGAGGATTCTAACGGGCGCGCGTCGAACGATCGCTCATATGTTGCGCGTTTGACGCCGCCCGGTCGGTCAATGGAGTTGAATGTCTCGAGGTGGCGGACCTTGCGTGTCGCCGATGGGCTTTGTCGGTCTTGACCGTCACCGAGGCCCTTTGCGCAACTCCAAAGTGCATTCCTCGGGCGTTGGGAAGTCTGCCGATGACGGTGGCGACCTCCACGCTTGTGTCTGTTTCTTTTGACTGCGACGCGGGTCCCGTAGCATCTCTCCGTGCCCGAGGCGAAGTAGAACTTCAGCCGGTTGGGGGCGATCTGCTCGAACTCGACCACGGGGCGATCTGCTCGTTCATCGATCGTCGCGAGACTTGTCGTCGTTGCCCGTCGATGCGTCTGAGCCGCTCGCGAGCGACCGACCCATCCGCAGACGAGCTCGAACTGGACGCCGACGCATCAGCGGACCCGCCTCGCTTCCCTGTGCCCTGCGGGGCCCGCTCGCTGGGAGCCGGAGGCACAGGCGAATCGCGTTCGCCGAGGACGGCTGGCTCGTCGTGGACGATGGGTTCGAGGAAGGCCCTTCGAACATCCCGATGCCGCAAGCAATGCGACGATCGGCAGAATCGCCCATTTGAAGCCGGTTTAATTCGCCTCCGTCATGAGCGTGTCACTGTCGTTGTTGGCAAGGTGAACAGGCCCTTGACACGCTTGTCGAAGTGCAGGGCCGCGTTGTCGATGTACTTCGTAGGCGCAGACGCCTCGTCTCGACGAACGAGGACGCGAGCGAACTGCCGCGCCAGTGACGCCGCTGCAGTTTCCAGCCAGGGGCCGCCGAGGACCGCCGAGATTGCAGCCCTTGACGCCGTTGGCGCTCAGCTTGTCGCCGCCCTGCAATGCGAAAGTGTTCCCGTTGTAGACGGTGCGCTTTCGCCGTTGTTCAAGTTGCTGGGGTAGCTGACACGGTGTTGAACTCGAGGTGCGAGCCGAGTTTGTGCCCGCCGACGACGCCCGCCAGGTGTTGCCTGTTCGTTGTCCTCTGACTGTCACAAAGCGGCGTCGGGCGCGTATCCCTTGAATTTAGAGCTCCGCTGGTCTGGTCGTCCCTGTTCATCCCAATCACGAAGAGTGTGCATGTACTGGGCGTGGAAAGGTGCCAAATACGGCTTGTCCGGTTATCAGCTGGGAACGAACATCAGTTCGTGTTCCACTTTGATGCTTGCCGCCGTGGACGCAATGCCCGGCGGGTCGACGATTCGCCGTGTCGCGCTGCTGACCGCCGGAACCGGTGCATGCATAGTCCGCGCCGTCGTCGCCGCGATAAAAATCCTGCCGTTCGCGCGCGAAAAGCCGTTATCTGGCGAGCTTTGTCGCCGTTCTTGAGGCCTGTCGGCTTTTGGCGACGTCCTCCTCGGCCGACGCCTTGACAGAATCAGAGCCAGAACGGTGTACGCTGCCGCTCGCCATTCGCTCGGGGTCCAGTACTCCTCCAACGGTTTTGTAGGCTTGATTGTTGCTGCTTCCTGCTCTTGGCCGGAGTGTTTATTTTGGCGAGGGCCGACTTGCAGGCTGAAGCGATGCCGTGCGGGCGGTGACGTCCTTGTGCCGTCGCGCGCGGCGATGGGCGCCGTCACGCTGACGGTGTTCGAAGCCGCCGACGCCGACGAGCGAGATGCCCGTAGGGATCGCCCTTTCGAGCCGTTGTCGGCGTGCGAGGCCGCAACGGGAATCGCTGCCACGAGCGCAATCCGCGGCCGTAGTGCGTGAGTAATGTACGTCTTTGCTCAAAAGTACCTACTTTCACCCGAGGGCGGCGGACACCGCTCGGGCGCGTGCGCGCTAAATGAAACTGTTTTGCATGCTTTTCGGCGTTGCGTGAACGCCCGTCTATTCGGGGCGATCGACGTCGACGCGAGGTCGCTGGAACCGCCGAAGCCAAACCATTGTGAGCCAGCAGTCTGGATTCGACGTCGCCGACCCGTTTGACCGTGTCTTTCGCGGTTACCTTTGTGGGTCCGGCTCCTGACAAGCCCGGAGAGATCGGGCCGTAAGCTTGATAAATTTAGGCGTTGCCGTCAAAGCCTGATGCCTGATAGAGCAAGGACGATCGAAACGAGCACGCTTCAGATCTCTTGCGGGAAAAGCTGATATCGTAAGCGTGATACCGATTTGGAATCTTTGAACGTTTAAATGTGCATAGAGGGCCTGAGCGGCAGCCTGAATCGCCGCTGCGCCGAAGGCTCTACGGGGCCGACGGATCCTTGACGGCGGCTGAGCTCGCCCCAGATCCCAGACCCCAAGGCGCGAGATGGAGCTGAGCGGCTGGCCCGCCGCGATTGGGGGATAAGCTAACCCGAGCTCTCGCTGGAGGGCGATGCAACAAAGGGGACGATTTCGCCTATCACGCGATCGATTTACTCGGCAGCCTCCCGCCGGTTCCCCGGTTCGCGCGTGACGTCGTCCGGGCGCAAGAAGCGAGCGGGATGCCCGCATCGTGGTCCTCGACGATGACGACCCCACCGGGACCCAGTCGGTGCGGGCCTACCCGTTCTGACGCCTTGAGTCGGCGATTTCGCCTGGGCCTTCGAGAACGGGCGCTGCCCGCGCCGTACGTCACACCAATTGCGCTCAGTCGCCCCGAGGACGCCGAACGTCAACCGGGAGGCCGTGGCCGCGCGGTCGAAGCGGCTGAGGCGGGCGGCGCCGACGTCGCTTTCGTCTCCCGTTCGACTCGACTTTGCGCGGCCACTTCGCTGGAGCCGAACACGACAAACTGAATGCCTGAGATCCGCGATGAAGCCCGCGCAGACGGCATAGTGGCGGGTCCCGCCTTCGGCGACGCCAGTGGATCACGGTCCCATGGCACGCACTACGCGGAGATCCGCAGGTGAGGGCTATCTCGCCCGTGGGCGAGACCGAGTTCGCGCGCGCGACGCGACCTTCGAGATACGCGGCGTCGAACCCGGCCGAATGGGTCGAGAGGAAACGGGCGGTGCCGCCGCCCGACGTGCTCAGTGCTCGACATTGGACTCTGGCACCGACTCGACCGGGGCGGTCGCCCTGCTGACCTCGGGCGCGCGACGCCCGGCCGATCGTCGACGCCGTCGAGGAGGAAGACCTGCGCCAGCTTGCCCTGGCGTCATCCGCGCGCGGGTGGCCGGCTGCGCTTCGTTTGCAGGTTGTGCCGCCCGTCGCGACGAGGGTCGGACAGAGGTCCACGCCTCACGCCCGAGGAGTCGAAGCCTCGGGCCGGGTTGAACGCCGCCGCGGCCTCGTCGTCGTCGGCTCGCACGTCGGGATCTCACCACCCGCCAGCTGGCCGAGCTGAGGCCGCGCCGCCCCCTCGAGTTGGAGATCGACGTGGCGAAGGTCATCGATCCTCCTCCCGAGGCCCGCACTTGTCTGAGCTGATCGACCGCGCGTGCAGGCCCTGAAAGAGGGCGACGGCAGTGCGCACCTGCGGACCTCGTCCGCGGGTGCAGACGCGGCAGATCTGCCGCGATTTTGAAGGTCCGGCGGCGGTCGTCGAGGTGGTCAAGGGCGTCCTCGGCGGGCGACGCCCCGCTCGTCGTCGCCAAGGGCGGCATAACGTCTCCGACCGTCGCCTCCGCGGCCTCGGCATTCGACGCGCGACGGTCGGGCCCCATGCTCCCGGAATCGTCTCGCTGTGGTCCGGCCAGACGGCCCGGGCCGCGGGAACCCGTACGCATTGTTTTCGCAGGCAACGTCGGCGGCCTCCGCTTTTGCCGACGTCGTCGACAAACCTCGTTTAGCGGGAGGTCTGAATCCCGCGCTGCCGGCCGACGAACGCGCCCGGCAGGCAAAAGCCTCGCCGCAGGCACATCCCACGCAGCGGCCGACGTGCCCGCGCAACAGATCGAACAGGACGCATATGTGTCGGATCCGCCCGAACGGCGGATGCGAAAGGAGAGACATGCACGAAAATCGGTGTGCTCGGCCTGAGACGATGGGGCTTTCCATGGCGACGCGGCTCGCAAACGACTTTCGACGTCTCGCCTACGACGTCTCGGACGAACGCGCAAGCCGGCTGAAAAGGCCGGATAGGTCAGTTCCGGCACGCCGACGCGGTCGAAGCCGACGTCGCCCTCGTCGCCGTGCGAAACGCCGCTCAACCGAGGCCCTGCTCACGGCCCTCGGGGGAATCGTGGCGGCTCTTCCTGGCGCGCCGTCGTCTCTGACCTCCACTGGGGAATCGCGGCGGCTGAACGGTCGCCGCCCGGCTGGAGAAGGACGGGATAGCTGGCTGACGCCCGTCTCCGGCGGCCGACTCGCGCGGGCGAAGGCGACCTCCGTGCATGCGCAGCCCTCCGCGCGAGTTTCGAGAAAAGTCCGCGAGTTCTCGAAGGTTGGCCGGCAAGCTGGTTCGTCTGGCGACGAGCCGGGCAAAGGCGCAGGCTTCAAGACGTCAACCAGCTAGTGCAGTGTGCATCGCGGCCGCGGGAGAGGCCCGCGCTCGCGGGCAAGCTTTGGGCTCGATCAGCGCACCGCGCTCGGCGCTGATGTCCGGGGCCGCGAGTCGTTCGTGCTACATCGCGGGCTCCGCGCCATCGAGGTTTACGAGGGCGGCGACCCCGACGTCGCCCTCGCGCGCTTGGACATTTTCGTCAAAGACATGGGAACGTGACGTCCGCGGCGAAGGACGCGGGCATGCCCGTGTGGCGGCCGCCGAACAGCTTTTACTCCCAGTATGTGCGCGGTCACGGGGGCCATGGACGATTCGACGGTCATCCGCGTTCTCGCCCCGATCTGGAGGGCTGGAGCAACCCGGCTTCGCGCGAAGGATCGACGCGCCGTCGCTCAGGACGTGGAGGGCCGCGGCCGGCCCGCGGCCCTCGGCCGGGTGCATCGGCCTTGGGCGCGCAGGCGGCAGCCGGCGGCCGGTCAGGCTCGAAAGGCCTCCGCTGCGCGCGCGCGGATCAGCATCGTGACTGCGCGGGGTAGCCGCGAAAGGCCCGCGTAGGCCGTCCACAGGGCGGCGAACAGGAGGAGGCGGGCACTCCCTGGCCAAGCGGCGTGCGCCCGCCTGAGGGCCCACGCGACCGGAGCGAAGGTCGCAAAGCGAGGCAGAGCATGAACCAGGCGAGCGCGCCGTGTCGAGGGCTCCTGATGAGACGCCGTCGAGGATGTAGGCGACGGAGGCGACGGGCAGGCAGCATGCGGCGACGATGAGAGAGGCGCCGCCAAGCCGCCTACCTCGGCTTCCGCGCCCATAGCCGATGGCGGCGCAAGCTCGCCGCGGCCAGCGCCGCGCCGAGAACCGCCCCGTGACGACCCCGAAGCGCAGGCAGCGATCGAGGACTTTCGCGCACGGCGTCCGCGCGGCCTTCGGACGCCCCCATGGCGGTGGCGACGAGGATCTGCGCCGCGGTTGCCAAAGAGTCGAGCCCGTAGGCGGCGAACGTCGCCAGACCGTCATCGTGACTCTCGTCTCGCCGCGAGAGACTCGGCGCCCAGATCTGTGGCACGGCGATCTCGGCCAGCATGACGCGCGCGCAGACACAGGGTTCGGACGATGAGCTGGCCGGCCTCGCCCAGCGCCGAAACGATCCCGCCGCGGTGGGCGCATGAGCGACGCGCCCTCCTTGCGGGCGATTCTCGATATCTGCCAGGCCATCCACAGGCTCCCATTCCGGTCTGGACGATCGCCGTTCCCGCGCCGGCGCCGGCGACGCCCCAGCCGAGCGGATAGATGAGGCGTAGTTGACGGGGATGTTCCTGCCAAAAGCGCCGGCCGTCGCGGCGTACATCGGCTGCTTCGTGTCTCCGAAACCGCGAAGCGTGCCGGTGTGGCGAGGACGAGGGAGCATCCCCGAAGGCCAAGGGATGCGCGAGTAGCGTTCGCTTGCGCGAGGGTTGTTGCGTCCGGGCCGAAGATCTCCAGATCGGCTCTCCGAAGGCGAAGAGACGAGGGCCAGCCCTGCGCCGATGCCCAGGGCGAGCCACATTCCTCGATTCCCTGCCGCCGCCGCGCCGCGCCTGCCCGCTCCCACGAGCTTTCCGGCGGCCGAGCGTCGTCGCGTACGCGAGGAATATGCTGACAGCCCACGACCGTCGACATGAGTCGTCGATGAGCGCAGCCCGCAGAGCGGGAGCGTGCCGAGGTGCCTGACCATCGCGGTGTCCGAGGCGAGCAGCAGAGGCTCGGCCAGCAGAGTGGCGAGCGAAGGCAGGGCGGCGACCAGACTTTGGCGGTCGAGGATCCGTCCGCGGTCGGGTGAGGTCACCCGCTAGACTAACCCGCGGAGGTAGCCAGGCCAGTAACTTCGCGCAACCGAGGTGACGCGTGTCTCACCATCGTGGATATCTCGCGGCCGGTCGCCTCCGCTTCCACTCCTGTGGACAGACTTGAGACGGAATCGAGACTTTCACCTGTTGTCCACAGATGTGGGACAGAGACGCCGCAGTCTGTGGATTCTCGACATCCACTATCCACAGGTCCACCCGCCGCCCACAGCGCGTCGGCGGCGTGTCTCCACAAGTTATCCACAACTGGGGGTGATACGAGTTTGTGGACGGACGCCTGGGCGATACCCGCGGATGGCCGAAAGCGAGGGCGGGCATGGGGCTGTCAGCTCAATTCCATCACCGGCCAATTCCCGCGTCGTCGCTGGCTGTCCACCGTCGATCACCGATAAGCGAGGTCAATGTGAGCATTGTGAGCGAGGGGCTCAGGGCGGTTCCTCTTTCGAGCGGGTCCCGCGCAGAACGTCGATGCGGAGATGTCCGTTTTTAGGGGCATGATGCTGTCGAAGGACGCCATCGCCGACGTCATCGAGATTCTCCGCTCACGGACTTTACAGACCGGCGCACGCCTCCGTGTACGACGTCGTCGTCGAGCTGTTCGGACGCGGCGACCCGCCGACGCCGTGACCGTCGGCGCCGAGCCTGAAGAAGAAGCGCGAACTGGAGCGCATCGAGGCCTTCCCTATCTTCATACGCTTGTGCCATGGTCCCGACGGCCGCCAATGCCGCGTAGTACGCGGGCATCGTGCGCGAGCGAGGCGCAGCTGCGCTCCCTTGTGGAGGTGGGAACGCGGATCGTCCAGCTTGACACACGACGGACGGCGCGGACGTCGAGGGCCTCAGTCAATCTGGCGCAGTCGGAGGTTTTCGCGGTTTTCGAGCAGCGCACTCGACGGACTACGTCACCTCGAACAGGTGGTTTCCCGAACTTTACGAGAGTTGAGCGCAACGCGAACCGCGACGGCGGGCTGGACGGCGCGCCCACGGGCTTTTTCGAGCTTGACGCGAAGCTCCAACGGGCTGCGTACGGGCCAGATGATCATCATCGCGGCGCGTCCAGGCGGCGGCAAATCGACGCACGATGGACATCTGCCGCTCGTGCGCCGTCCACAGCAACAAAGGCCGCCGCCTATCGTTGGAGATGAACCGGACGGAGCTCTCGATGCGGCTGCTCGCGGCCGAATCCCGTGTGTTTCGCAGCCGGATGACTCAGCGGCGAGCTGGAGACTGGGACTCGCAGGAGATCGCGACCCTCGACAAGATCTCGCAGGCGCCCCTCATCGTGAGACTGATCCGCCAGAATATGACGATGGAGATTCGCCAAAGTCGCGCCGGATGAAGCGCAGTTCGACATCTCAGCTCATCGTCATCGACTATTTCGCAGCTGTTGACGTCGGGCGGAAAGTCGGTGGAGTCTCGCCAGCAGGAGGTTTCGAGTTCTCCCGTTCGATCGCTTAATAAGGAGCTGGAGATACCGATCGCTCGTCGCCCAGCTCAATCGAGATTCGAAAGCGCAACGACAAGCGCTCGCAGGTTGCGGACCTTCGCGAGTCGGGCTCGTTGAGCAGGACGCCGACGTCGTGCTTCCCATCCACTGCGGAGGACATGTTCAACGAGAACACGGAAAAGCAGGGCATGGCCGACATCATCATCGGCAAGCAGTTCCGGGCCCGACGGGGATCGCAACCGGCGTTCCAGGGCATTTCGTTTTGCGGAGGTCGCCGACCGACCGCGGAAGGACGTCGGCGGCGTCGCCGTGCCGCAGCGCGAGCGTGCCGCAATCGGTTGACGCCCTGGCGTTGCAGACAAAGCGCCCCGGCGGCCTGTCCACCGAGGCCGCCGGGGCTGGCGGCGGCACGATTCAGCCGCGCTGCCGAAGCATTGCGTCAATCAGCCGCGGTAGGGCCCCCCTGCCACGCCCAGTCGTAGGTCGCGAGCGGAACCGCCTTGATGGCCGGTATCATCATGTTCTTGCGATGTGGACGGCGTCCCGATCGCCGCGCCCTGGCGAGCTCGGCGGTGACGGCCGCCGCCAGCGTGCAGCCCGCGCCGGAGACTCTGTACTGCCGATCTTCGGTTTTGGCGAACACGGCCGCCCTTCGCCGTCCCAGAGCAGGAAATGACGGCGTCCGGAAGTCCACGCCGCCCTTGACGACCACGTGCTTCGGGTCGAGGGCGCTGATCCCGCGTGTGGCCCGTCATGTCCTCTCGATCGTTTGCTTGTCCATCCTCGCCAGCGTGCACGCCTGAAATAGTTCGGCGTATACCGTGGCGCGGAGACCTGGCTTTCAGGCCCGTCCGTGGACGCGCCGGGAGCTCCCCCGCCTTGCAGATGAGCACAGGGTCGTGAGGTGGATGGTCACCTCCACCCTGGCTCTTGAGCTCGACGACGTCGATCGTCTCCGGCGTTCCGAGCATGCTGGATCACCGTGTCGATGTCCTGAATTCCGAGGGCGGCCTCGATCTGTCGCGAGTTCGAAGGATCGACGAAATGATGGTTGCCGCTCGATCGACGGAGACGATGCACGTCAGGGTTCCCATGCCAGCAGACGCCCAGCTGGTGGAAAGTTTGAGATCGACCTGATTCCCGCGCCCGCCGGTCGCTTCCAGACCCGCAATGACACAGGCGTACGTGACCATACGCCCTTAGTTAGCGGCCCGCGAAAGCGTGCGGCACGCCGCGACGTCGGTACGATACAGTACGCCAGGCGCGTGCTGTCGCTGGCGCTCACGGTTTGCCGGTCGTCCTTCCAGTTTCCGTCGGCCGCTTTCCGAGCCGAGTCAGAACGCGGGCGCCACCGCGCAGCCTTCTCCATCGTCTCGGGGTGGTATCTGCAAAGCGCCCGGCCTCGCCGCGGTCGAGCGAGTCGATCGCCTCGACGTCGGCGGGTGAGCGACGTCGGCGCAGCGAAGTTCTCCGCTATCCGGGCAGGCGTGACGACTTGGGGAAAATGATGTGCCCTCGACGAAACGCAGGCGAGAACCGCCCGAGCGGGCGTGCAGCCGTGTGTGGAGGCGATGTTCGCGACGACCGGGTTGTCCGCTCATCGCGCCGCGCACGAGGGGCGCCCACGCTTCGACGGCGATCCTGTTGTCGCGGCAGAACTGCGCTACACCGCGGTTTTGGAACAGCGGATGCAGCTCGATCTGGCTGGACCGCGGAACCGTGCCCGACCTCGTCGATGAGTCAGCTGCAGATGGTCGCGCTTCGAAGTTCGAGACGCCGATCGAGTATGCGCGGCCGTCCTCGACGAACCTCCATGGTCTTCCACGCGGCGAGACACCCGGTCCTGTAGAGGCTGGGCAGCGCCAGTGGATGAGGAACAGGTCGACGAAGCCGAGTCTGGGAGCTTTCGGCCAGGATTCCGCGAAAGATCTCGCGCGCGCGATCCGGGGCGCGTGGCTGCCGCTGTCGAGTTCTCGCTGTGACTTGTACCACCGCGGGGACGGGCGACGCTCGTTATTGCCGCCTCTGACCTCCGGGCTCGTTTCCGTACATCTGAGCAGTGTCGAGCGCGCCGCAGCCGATCGAGAGGGCGTGCTCGACCGTCCGTTGCAGGCCCTCCCGGTGATCTTGGTAGCGCGAAGCCGAGTTGGGGATCGTGTGGCCGCTGTTGAGGGTGATGCTCGAATGCTCATCGTCTCTATTCTCTTGGCTTTTCGGCCTTCGACGGAAGCGGCGCTGGTTCGGCGGAGCCTCGGCTTTTGCCGGAGCGCATTGTTCGGGCGAACGTCCCAGGGTTTTGCGCCGGGCAGGACGCCTGTGTGCAAAGCCCGGCGTTCGGCGAATGCCTCGCCGGTTCCGCGTCCCGCGATTCGTCGGACGCCGGGCTACGCCGGGCGCTGTTGATCGGTCGCCACTTTCAGCGCCTCCTATCTCGATCGTGTAGGCCATAGCGGCCGACCTCGCTTCTGCGTGAAGCCTTGAGCCGAGTTGGCGCCTTGCTCCTCGAGCGCTTCGCCGCTTGGGTCAGCGCCCCGGCATGCTGGTCGAAGCTTTGACTGCAGAATCGTGCGCGTCTTCGCCAGTGCGTCGGCGGCACGTCTCGGTGGCTGCGCCGAGATTTGTTCCCGTAAGCCGATCGTTGGATGCCGTGCTTGGACTTCGCCCGACATGGCGCGGATGCGCGCGGACATGCGGTCACCTCTGCCCTGCCTGCTTGACGGCACGTCGGATTGATGGCGGTTTCCTTCCTTACAGGTCAGTGCTCCTTTGTGGGAAGTATGCATGTTTTGACATGCTGATACGTGTTTGAATCGATAATTTGAGAGAAAGCAGTTTAGGGAATGTAAGGGAAGCGTGAGGAGGTCAAGCGATTGCGGATTGAGTCAGAACCGCCGGTTGCCGCACTCTCTCCGTGCCATTGTTCTCGGATGGCGAGAAATTCGCCCGATGACATGGCGCGTGTTCGCCGAACCGTGCGTCGCGCTACGCTTTGTGGGTGACGTGGCGTTGTGGAATTGTCGCTTGGCGTCCCTTGCCGGCCACACTTCAGTGGTCGAGGTGGGATTGGGTCGCGGCCTGTCGTGCGCAGGTGCCCTCGAGTGACCTCTGTGCCGTCGGGCCAGCCTTTCCCAGGTCTCGCCTTTACTGATGCAGCCGTGTGGACCGAGACGACCGTGGCTTTGTCGCATCCGAATCTTCGACCGCCGCCGGTGCCGGGGTGGTTGAAGACGGCGACGTGTCGCTGCGGCAGGGAGTTGCGGATTTGCTCTCGACCCCGGGTCGTCGTATCCGAGGGTCGAGGGTCCCAAACGCGTTCGACGGCCTGCCTCCACTGGATTCTCGATTGGCCGGCGGTGGCGAAGTCCCAGGACTCGTGACATGTCTGTCCGGGGTGCCACCTTCGACGAGGCTGCGACCTGGGAGTTCTTCTGGGAGGGTTCCACGCCCGGACGCCGTATTCGCGGGTGAAGAGGTCTGGATCTGAGCCTGCTGGATCGCGTTGTCTGGCCTGACCAGGGGCACGACCCGGTGGGCAGCGACCCGCCCCCTCGCCGTGCCCGCGTTCGTGGGGTTATGCGCATGCAGCCATAAAGACTCCTGTTGCCGCTGTAGCGATGAAAATCTTGCGTGTTTTGTCATTGGCGCCTCCTGTTACGGATGTTGGCGACTAATCAGCCTCGGACGGCGACGCCGATGAGGATGCCGCCTTGCTGTAGTGGAGGTGTGTCCTTGTTCCGGCGTACTCGGAATGGCCTGAGTACCGTATTCAGCCGTCGGAGCAGTCCGTCGCACCCAGTGGTGAATTCCTTTATAAGACGGCCCGCCGCCGAATCTGCCCAGATCGGCGACCTGTCCCATGGTGGCTTCGGGCGAGACCCCGTGGCCGGGGAAGGCGTTGAGCCTGTTCATCGTCGTCACCCCGGAGCCGGAGGTCGCGGCGTCTGCGATCGTCGAGTGCTGCAGCGCCCAGCCGCCGCCGACGATCCGTGGAATGGGCTCGAGGCGACCAGATGCATGCCCGAATGAGTGGCCGACCGCGTAGAGCATGTCTGCCCTGACTTCCGCCGACTCGACCCTGATGGTTGCCGGCAACCGAGTGATCTGGCGTCCCGATCTCGCCCCAGCGCGGAGCGTCGCACCGAGGACGTGATACCGCGACCTTCTCCGTCGCGTCCGGCTGATCGAAGGTGCCGCCTCAGCGAGAACGCAAATGTGACGCCGGGTACGCCTGATCCCAGCCTGCCTTGCCCAGAGGTGGATTCGACGGTACGTCATTCCCGGGTGTGGATCAAGACGTGGTCGGCGTTGTCGATGTCGTCGAGCCAGTCACCCACAGGTGGTCGCCTTGAATGCGTCCAGGCTGACCAAAGAATGCGTCCCGTCCGGCGCTCCGCCGAACTTCCGTCGACCGACAGCAAGTCGTAAGCCTTCGAGGATCCTGTGGTTTTTGCTTCTCTTCGTCCCAGCGAAGCGCGGACCGTACGTTCAGCCCTTTCGCGCTGGCCCGGCGCGCGTAGGCGCCGCCCGCGCTCGCCGAATTCGGAGGTCGAGCACGGGCCGTCAGGGGCGCAACTTGACGTTTGGAACCCTGGGGCGCTGAGATGACCCGCCACGGCCGGGCCTGCGAAACGTATTCTCCCGCATCAGGCGGGTGACGTCGCTGACCTTTCACGACGATGGCGGCGGGCCAGCCCCTCCGGTGGCTATGGAGTGCTCGTGGTGCTCGTGGCGTTCATGCTTCTCGTGGCGCTCGCGGCCTTCGCGCCGTTGTGAGGGCCGCTGCCAGCATGCGCGTCGTTGTCGTTATGGTGGCATTTCCTTTGCATCAGGCGTTTTCTGACCTTTCCTTGAATTGTCTGCTTTGTTTGGTCTGCGCGGCCGATGGTCTGCGCGGTGGATGTGCAGCGGAGGGATCGGGGCGGACGGCTCGCGCTGCGGATGGTTTGCCCAATGCGCGCGCGCGCGCCTGACCGCCGGCCGGCGGTCCGTTGCCGGGCGATCAAGCATGGCACGACGAGCAGGAGGCCGTGTGGTCAGGAATGCACATGCAGGAGATTCCGTAGGTGCCGTCGATGAGCTCCGCCGTGACAGATTTCGCCAGCGCGCCGGTGGCTGCGACGCGCCCTTCGCTTCATGACGATGCGGATGGGTGGCGTGGCGGAATGCGAGATTGAGGTCGTGGGCACCGTAACCAGCGTGAAATCGCCGGATTCGTGGAGAGCTGCGGCTAGAGGTCGAGCACCTCGAGCTGGTGGGCGATGTCCAGGTACGTGGTCGGTTCGTCGAGAAGGAGAAGAGAGCTCCTGCGCAAGCACCAGCGCAATCCGGGCGCGTTGGCGTTGGCCTCCGGAAGGCTGTCGACCGCGCGGTCAGCCAGCTCAGGGTGTCGGTCGCGGCCAATGCCGGCGTCGACAGCGTCGTCCTTCGCCGACACACTGCCGAAAGAACGACTGGTGAAACCGCCCGCGGGCGACGGTCGACTGCATGATGCACGTGAGGCGCGTTTTGAGAGCTTTGAGGAAGAGGCGAGCCTGCGCTGACGCTATCTTCGCCGGGTAGGAGCGTTCCCTTCCGTCGAGCAGCGCCGTGCCTTCGCGCTGGTTCGAGGAGAGAGCGCGACAGAGCGCGCAAAGGTCGATTTTCCGCACGCATTCGGCCCGATGACGGCCGTGAAGGTTGGGCGGGCACTTCGATCGAGCTCTTTAGCGACCGTCGTGTTCCCGTAGGCCAGGTGCAGGCCGCGGCCGACAAGCGGGTTGCCCGCGCCGCCGCCGTTTCGTTCTTGACGCCGTCAAATCCGTCTCCTCTTTCGGATTGAGAGCCGCGAAAGCCTTCGGCTCGAGTCTGGTTGGAGTCGGTCCTGATTGGATCAGTCCTTGCCTTTTGCCGCCCTGAACGTGCCGTCGGCGACCGGGCGATGAGCCGCAGCAGACGCGCCGCCGATCAGCGCGGTCGCGAGGCCGACGGGCACGTCGACGCCTGCGGGAACGTGCATCGAGGCGACGTCGGCGGCTGTGGGCATCGTCGAGCCGCAGAGCGCCGACGTGAAAATGTGGAGGCGCCCGCTGCGGTCAGCCTGCCACGGCCTGCGGCGCGGCAGAGCGACGAGGCGATGGGGCCAGTGGCCGCCACCGCGGTCGTCGGGCAAACGCGCGGCGAGCATTACGTGGCGATCATGAGGCGCCGGGCGGATCCCGCCTGCGTCGCCTGGTCGTCGCCCATCTCAATATGTCCGACGCGACGTTCGCGCAGCGCAGGCACAGGAGAACGACGGCGACGGCGGCGAGCGCCTGCTCCCATGTGCGTGCGTTGAGCAGGCGGACGGCCACATCGATGCGAGGGCGGTTTGCTCGGCGTCGCCGTAGGCGGCAGGGCCGGTTGACGGCCGTCAGAAAGAAGCGACGCCGATGCGAGAACCGGTTGATATCCGGTGCTGTGTGCCCGCCGCACGCCGAAGTAAACGGCCGTCGCGGTCGCCCATTCGCCGCAGTCACCGCAAACGCCGTTCAGGCTTCGCCTGCGAGCACCGCCACGCTGACGATGCCCGTCGCGGCCCCGTGGTGAAGCCGATGACGTCAGGTGAGCCCAAAGGGTTGCGAGAGCCGATTGGAAACCGCGCCAGCCGCGAGGTGCGGCTCCAGCCAGGCGGCGACGATCTTGGAGCAGACGGTCTGGACGATGCACACTGATCTGTTCGTCGCTGGTGCGAAGAGCCCGACGGTTCCTCGGCCCCGATGGGCGTGCTGCCCGTGCCGTGTGCACGGGCCGACGGCTGCGAAGCGCCGCGCCGCCCGCCGCCGACGACGAGGGCTCCTCGTCGCCTCCAGGCAGACGAGGCCCGCCGCGATCCTGATTTACGCCGCGGGCTTTCCTTCCGCCGCGCGAAATGGGCGCGTGCCTGACTTTCCACTCGTCTGCCCTTTCCGCTCCCGTCCGCCCCTTCCGTTCAGATCCGCCTTTCCCGCTCCGTCGCCTCTTCTCCGTTCCGTCCGCCCTTTCCCGCTCCTGGGCCCAACACCTTGCCGCGCCGAACGAGGCCCAGACGAAGAAGGGCGCTCCGGTGATGCTCGTCATCGCACGACTTCCCTGGATGACGACGATCCGCCCCAGCGTGTCCGAGGCCAGCGTCGCCGTTGCGCGAGCGCCGAGAAAGGGCGCCGGTGGTCCATTCCCCCAGCGCCCGCGCCACATGCGGGCAGGCCATCCGACGAAGACGACGGGGCCGCAGCGCCGTCGCCCTCCACGAGCACGTGATCGCGGGTTCGTCAAAAGCCGACGTGGCTCGGAGGCTGACGCAGCGCGCTCGACATGTCCGCGCCCAGCGTCCGCAGTGAGCGAGGCGCCAGCGCGAAGAGGCAGCCGCCCCGCAGCCAGAGCAGGCGATGAGGACAGGAAGGTTGTCAGCCGCGTCCGCCAGCGATCCGAGCGCCCAATTCCTGTAGATCTGCTGCACCCAGGGCTGGGCCAGGGAGCAGTGTGTTGAGCGCCACAACACGATCGACGGGCGGCGCCCGCGAGGATGAGCGCGTCGGGTTGGTTCCGGCCGTCTCCAGCGCGCGCCCAGCCTCGAACCAGGGCGGTCAGCGCGGCGCCGATGAAAGCGAACCAGACGTAGACGGCCACGTGCGAAGCGCTCGTGAAGAACAGGCCGACGATCGCAGGGCTGCGCACTGGCTGATGCCGAGGCGTTCCCGGCGCGCGGCCGGGGTTGCGCGTCAGTGATTGCGCGAGCGCCCAGCCAGGCCCAGGCATGCGCCGGCCGCAGTACCGTGAATGTGCGCGGAAGCCTCGGTTTCGCGCACCACGAAAGTGAGGCGTCGTTCTGCGGATCCCGAAGTCCGAAAAGCGCGTCCCAGACCTCGGGCAACGGCACAGCCGCGAGCCATTATCGCGATGCTCGCGGCCGCAAGCGCGACGAAACAGGCCGATGATGCGCGCCCAAGGCATGCAGACCGAGCTCCGGACGCCTCGAGGGCCTGCCTGTGCAGAGAACCGTCAGTTCGCGACCACGCCCGGCGAGGTTCGAGCCCGCCTGCGGAACCGACGGCGGTTGCGTTCTCCGCCATAAGCGAGGCGCGGCCACAGCGCCCGTCAGCCACCGAGGTCGCTTGACGGCGGCGTCGATCGTTGCTTGCCAGTATAGTCGATTCTGAACGACGTGACGACCCGTAGACCTGCTGATTTGACCGCCGGCATGTTGGCGACCGCAGGGTCCGGCCAGGAAGGAGAGCTCAATCTTCTGGTCTCCCGTCAGAAGGAAGACGGTCTGGGATTGACGCTTTCGTCGGGTTTTCGCATGGTGACAAAGGAAAGAGTCGCCGCGCTTGTCGCTTCCCACCGCTTCGGGTCGGCGGAGCGCCTCGATCGATCCTGAAGCCGGAAGTTTTTCAAAAGCCTGCTGCCCTTTTCTTGGCCACGCCTGCTCCTTGCGGGCCGTTGTGGAAACGATGACGGCGTTGCCCTCAGGCGCCTTGATGGCGGCGTCCGGCGACGTGCTTGTCGAGAGATCCGCGGTCCGCTGCCAGCGTTGGCCTCCTGGCCCGGTGGCCTCTCGAGTTGCTTCGACAGCTCTTGCCACGTTTCAGCTTCGAATGGTCGACGGCGATCGTCGGGTACTGGGCAGCTATCTCACCTGTAATGGTCGATGGCGCTGTCCGCTCCCGAGCTCGCGATGACCACGAGGTCAGGGTTGTGCCGCAATCGAGCGCCTCCTTGTCGGGTGAGGTTGGGGTGGGGACGTCGACGCACTGCTGGCTTGAACGGAGGGACCACTGGGAAAAGCCTTTGTCCGTCGGTTGTGTTCGACGGGGGTCGTGGCGGCGGCGGGGCGCGTGACCGGAGCGTCGATCATAGAAGGGTCCCGTGAGGGTCACGGCGATCGACGACGATTCTCTTCGGTTTGCTACAGAGCGTCCAGCTCCCCTTTTCATGCTTGATTTTCCGAGGGCCCGGGTCCGGATTCCGCTCCCAGTTCGATGCCCGTCCGACGACGTCGTACTCCGGTCCGAGACACGCCGACAAGGGCACGTCGTCAGCGTGAAGAAGCGCTGCAGGGTGCGCGCAGGCGAGATCGTCATGCTTCTCTCCCTGTGATGCCGAGTGCCGCCGTTTCCGGCGCGATGTAAAGATGCGGTAAAGTCAGGGTGGCGAGTCCCGCCCACTCACACGAAGGAAGGGTGCAAGACATGTCATAGCACAAAAGCACCACTGTGCCGGAGGGCGCTCGGCCCAGCCGCGCCTCATAGCCAGGCAGCGAGACGGGCCTCGCGAATTCCGCAACGGCCCCCGCCAACGTGACGCAGGCGAGCCGCCGCTTGCGCCGCCGCCTTGTCCCGCTTGGACGCTCTTCTTCGTGGCGCGGCTCCTTGCCCGTGACGGTACCTGACCACGGCGTCGGCGACCTTGTCGTACGACGCGCAGATCAGGCTACGCCGAGGATGATGTGGTTGAGTTGCGTTCCTCGTCGCTGACGACGTCCGCCGCGGCGATGGCGCTGCCTGGCGGGCGTTTCGTCGTCGATCTTCGATGCGCCGGCGTCAGCGCTTCCCGGAAGGGTAGCGGAAGACGGTTGACGTTGATCCTGGTTCCGGGAGGTCAGGCGACCGGCGGCGGTGGCGACGATGGCGGCGTGGCGGCCCGCGGCGGTGAGGGTCGACTTCCGGCGTCCGGGTTGGCCGCTGGCGAAGACGATCGCGTCGTCGGCCATCGTGGCGATGTCGTCCCCAGTGAGGATGTTTCCGGAGGAACGCCGATGAAACGTCCGCGCCGGCGAGCTGTACCTCCTGACGAAACGCTTCGAAGCCCGCGCGCGAGTTGGTGTTCGCGCCAGCCGGTTGCGGTGGGGTTGGCCTCTTCGCGGAAGGCCGAGGCCGCCGTTGCGGCCGCGGCCGATGGCGTCAGTGTCGCCCCGTGGAGCAGGGAGGCGGATGATCGCCGAGGCCGGCGGCGCCGACGCCGGGGCGACGATCCGCGCGTCTTCGATGCGCTTGCCGACGAGCTTGAGGGGCGTTGATGAGCGCCGAGAGTGACGATCGCGGTTCCGTGCTGGTCGATCGTGGAACGCCGGGATGTCGAGCTCTTCGCGCAGGCGCTCCTCGATTTCGACACCGGGCGCCGAGATGTCTCCAGGTTGATCCCGCCGTGGAGCCGGGGCGATGGCGCTCGACGATGGAGATGATCTCCCTCGGTGTCCTGGCATGGTGTCGAGGGCACGGGCCGTGCGTCGACGTCGCCCGAATCGCGGACAAGCCGCGCCTCCGCGACCAGCGCAGCCGCCTCGGGGCCGATGTCGCCGAGGCCGAGGACAGCCGGTTCCGTCGGTGACCTACCGCGAGCGGCGTGTCCCTGACGATTGGGCGCCGCGCCTCGGCCGTGTTCTTGTGGATCGCCTTGCACGCGCGACGCCGAGCGTGTAGACGCGGGCGAGGTCACTGCGCCAGGTGCGAAGGGATCAGCTCCTGCCGAGGATCTTGCCGCCGACCGTGCGCCTGCATTGTGGCGTCGGAGACCCTCTTCGACGACGGTTCCGACCATCATCGATGTTGCCCGAACCTCCTGGACGTGGGCGGTGTTGACGCAGTCGCAGGTGACCGAGACGATCAGATGCTTCTCCAGCGACTCGACCGTGTCGATTCCGGTCACGAGCCTCCGGCGTCCGCGACCCGCCTCGACGAGTGTTGCGTGGCCGCGGGTGGGCGGGAACGCTCACGCGAAGGGTAACGGTGTAGCTGGGACTCGGCATTGCCATCTGGAACGCCTTCATTCAGACGCCTGCACCGCTCTTTGGCACCCAGCGCTGCTGGGACAACCCGCACTGCGACGTCGGAAAACAAACGCCTCTGATGATAGTGCCTTTGTGCGGCGAACCGCACCGCGAGCCTGTTCGCTCCGGATTGCCGGCATGGTCCCGTCGGTTTGCCTGCGTAGTCTCGTCGGTTGCCTGCGTAGTCTCGTCGGTTGCCGACTACCGCCCCGTGTGGCTGCCTGCGTCTTCGATGATCGCCGGTGCGCAAACCTTGCCGTGCGGCGTGCTCAGCTTTTCAACGATCCTGGTGTTCCAGGTGTTGTCACATCGGCACGTTTTGCCCTGTTCCCCGAAAACGCTTGCCGTTAAGCCGTCCGTTTTCAGACGAAATGACGCTGATGTTCACAGGCGCGGATTAGACTCGGGCCATGTGCGACGCGACGTTCAGCCTGCCGGGAGCACACAATGATCGAGCATTCGCTTTCGGTTCCGCTCGATCGCTCAGCCTTGTCCGTTTTTCAGCGGACGAAACAGCGGCAATCCCTGAAGATCGAGCTCTTCGCACGCGAATACGTGAGGCACGGCAACGAGAAACTGCCGCGGCTCGTCTATTTTCGGGGAGGGCCGGTTCGGCGGCTCAGAATGGCGCCGATCGGTTCGTGCGCTCGACACGCGCGCTCAACCACTACCGCGTGGTCCTGCTCGACGAGCGAGGCACCGGCCGCTCGCATCATCGAGGCGCGGGCCGTTTCCGCCGTCGGACCGACCCCGTGCAAGCCGCCTTCATTTCCTGTTTCCGCCAGGATTCCGCAGCCGCCGACGCCGGGGACCTCGCCTCGCCTTCGGGGGCGAACCTGGGCGGTGCTCGGCCAGAGCTTCGGAGGCTTCGTCGTCACCGCCTGCCTTTCCCAAAGCGCCGCAAGGCCATCCGAAGCGTTCATCTCGCTGGGCTTCCATCGGTCGAAGGGCATGCCGACGACGTCTACCGGCTGACCTACGCCAAACCGACGTGCGCAACCGCGAGTTTTTCGCGGTATCCCGGCGGCGAGCCGGTCGCGTGGAGCGTGGCGCCAAGCACTGGCCGACGTCGAGGAGCGCCTGCCGACCGGCGAGCGGCTCACCGGCCGATTCCGCCAGATTGGCATCTGCTCGGCCGTTCCTACGGGCTGGAGCAGCTGCATTCCTGCTCGAAGACCCGTTTTGGACTGTGCGGGGAGCGCGTCGGCTGCGCCCGCAGTTTCTCGATCGGATAGGCGCAGGCCTCGCTCGCGCCCGCGCCGCTGTGCGGCGTGATGCACGGGCGATCTACGCCCAGGCCTCCACCGGCGCCACGGCATGGAGCGCCGACCGCATCCGCGGGTGAGTTCCACAATTTCGCCTGCCCGACGTCGCCGCCGGGGCCGCAGCCGAATCGGAGCTGCGAGGCCGAGGGCCGCGGCTTCCGCTTCACCGGCGAGCACATGCATCCGTGGCAGATGCGCGCGAAGATCCGGCGCTCGCGCCCATCGCCGACGCACCGACGCCCTGGCCGCCGACCCTCGCTGCGTCGCCTCTATGAGGCCGAGGCCCTCGCGGCGAACGGGGCTGCCGCGGAGCGCGGGGTTCGAGCCGGGCGCATGGGGTCTGCGGCGCGACAGCGGGCGCCGCAGGACACGACGCAACCGCTGCGCGAAGGTTCCCGCAGCCGCCTGGGTGTACAAGACAGGACATGTTCGTGCCCTACTCGATCTCGATGGAGACGGCGCGCCTTGCCGGCTTCCGCACGCTGGTTTCCGACAGCTTCCACCACGACGGCCTCACTCGGGCGGCCCGATGATCCTCAAGCTCATCGAGGCGGTGCGGGGGTAGGGAAGCACAACGGCTAGTTCCATCTGCCAAGGAAAGCACTTCTTAGCTAAATGGCTCTGTTCGTCATAGAATGCATTTGCGTAGTGTGAATTCAAAAGTAATCAATATAAGTTACAGCAGTGTTTATCGGCATCTTCTACCGTGTTCTACACACTCTTCCGACCTAGCCGATTGGCTATTTGAGGCATTTCGTCACCGGATAGAGGTTTGGTCGTGCTGTTCCCAAATGCTGGTTCTTCCATTCGTCAAAGAGTGTTCGGTTGAGCAGATCGGAACCAGCGCGTTTCCCACGGTTGAATAGCTTTCGAGCTGGTAGAATCCTCTGCGATCTGACAACACCACGGATCTCGCAATGCGTGGTGGTCGCTACGGCGTTGAAGCGACCAAGACGATGGAGCGCAGCACCATGACCGAAGGTCCAATACAATTCTTCCCCTACGGCGCCTGGGAGGCGGCGGAGGCTTTCCGGCGGCGGGCGACGTCGGCGCGCTCGAGACAAAGCCGCGGCGCCGGGGCAGCTAGGCGAGTTCAACCAAACCGGCATTCCGCCGCAGGCGGGTTTTGAGCGGCGGATTCGGGGGTCCCGCCGGACGACGGCGAAAGCGCTGGGCCGCGCGCGGCGGACTCGTGGCGCTGGGATTGCTATTCGGATATGGGATTCATTCCCGAGGGCGACGTCGCCGATTCGCCGCAGTTCCGGCAGCTCAAACCCGATCGGCGGCCGTTGAGCAAGATCTGAACTCGGCCCGGCAAGAGCTGAAAGATCTGCGCAATGAAAAATCGACGTTGGAGCAGAAAGTTAAAGCGCAGAGTCGAAACTCGAGCGCGTCTCCGAGCTCTCCGCAGATTTCGACCCTGACGAGCAGGCGGGATTCTTGCAAATCTCAGCTGGACAATGCGAAGCAGGCGTCCCAGAATTCTCAGCGCTCCTCCGCAGTGACGCAGACTTTCGGCGTTCAGGGGACTGACGCAGGCGATTCTGGGGCCTCGAGCAGCGCAGGAGCGTCGAGCGCCTCCAGGTGCGTCCGGCGGCTCCGATTCGTCAGCGGATCGGGTACGGGACGGACCGCTCGTCGGGCGGGTCGGCGTACTACCCAAACTGTAAAGCGGCGCGGGCCGCAGGGGCGGCGCCTTTACGAGGCCAGCCCGGTATCGGCCCGGTTTGGATGGGGACAACGACGGCGTCGCCTGCGAGCGCAGATAAGGGCGCGACTGGAGGCGGCGACAGCCGGTAGAACTGAAGAAAAGCGACAGAAAGGCAGCGGCGGCGGATGGGTTCGCGACTCAACTGCTGCCGCTGGCTCAAATTGACGCGGACGCGCCTGCGCGAGTGCGGCCCTGCACGCATGCACGCGTCTGGCGCGGACGATATCTGTTGGGGGCGCGCGCCTGCGAGGCCGGCCAGCCATTGGGCGGCAGCCGACATGCAGCGGGGCGAGCGGGCCACCACCAAGACGAGCAGCCACAGGCAGAGCATCCGACATGCCGCGGGCGAGCGCAGCGTGCCATCGAGGCGACGCCGCACCCGCCCGCAACGAGCGTTGCTCAGCAGCACTCAGCCAAGGCCGCCCTTTCGCTCGCGTACGACGGCCACGGTGTCCTTGCCCGTGCCGGTCCAGTCGCCACGACAGGCTTGTCACTGGCCCGCCCGTAGGTGAAGGACGTGCCGCGTCGCCTCCGGAGAGGGCGTTCTTCACGAACAAGGGTCGCACCGCGGACGGCCACGGTGTCGCCGCGTCGCCGTTCAATCGCCGACGAAGGCGACGTCGTCGCTGCGCCCGTAGGCGAAGGTGCGATCGGCCTCGCCGCCCGTCAGGGTGTCTCGAAGGAGGTTGATGTGCCCGCGGCGGACGCCGGGGTGCCGTCGCCGTCCCAGTCGCCCGCGAGGCCGTAATCCTCCAGCCTTGCCGTAGGGAACGGCGGCATCAGCGCGCGCCGAGGCGGTGGCGTTGTACCCTGATCGAGAAGACGTTGCCGTTCTTGACGGCGATATCGATCCTTCTTGTCGCCGTTGAAGTCGCCACGAGCACTGACCGATCCGTTCCGGAAGGTCGCAGCGGTGGTTTTCGCGTCAGACCGGTTGGAATCGTAGAAGGTGTAGTTCTCGCCGTTGCGGGATCGCGACGGTCGACGCCGTCGCCGTCCCAGTCACCTGCGAGCCTCGCCGCCCGGAGGATCCTCATGCCGAGCTTTCGCGATGGAGGCCGAACTGGTCTGCGAAGTAGAGGTTGCAGGCGTCATCGGCCAAGCGAGGGATCCGCGATCGGCTTCGGCTGTTGTCAGCCGGAGGCTTGGGCGTCGGGCGTTGCTGGGCGAAGGGTTCGGCGTCGCTCGGTGAGGGCCGGGTCGGTGGCGCTTCGGCGAGGGCCGGGTCGGTGGGAGCTTCGGCGAAGGTGCCGGGTCGGTGGGCTCGGCAGGGAGCCGGATCCGGTGGGCTTCGGCCCCAGGTGCTGGATCCGTGCGCTCGGCGAAGGTGCCGGGTCGGTGGGCTTCGGAGGGAGCCGGATCCGTGGGGCTCGGCGTCGGCGTAGGGCGTGAGCGAAGGGCGGCCGTTTCGTTGATTTCGAAACTGGAGGGTCGAGCTCCGTTCCTCCTTGTAGAAGTTCGCAAAGCCCTGGGCGCCCTTCGCGGTCAAGGCGACGGGGAGACCTTCACGGTGAGTTCTTTTCGCCGTCGTGCTGAATCGTAATGTTGCTCAGCTTGGCGAACTCGATCTGACCGTAGTCCGGTGACGTCGGCGCGCCCATCGCCTTGCTCTTGACGTTGAGGAGCAAATCGGCGGCTGTCCGGGCCGGTGATTTCACGACGGGTTGGCGATCGTGATGTCGAGCTGGCCGTCGTGCCCGGTGAAGTGCACACCGCCATGATGTGATCGTTCCGGGGGTGTCGGCGGTGATCGACTGTCCGTCGTCCACCGGGAGAGTTGAATTCCCCGGTGGCGCCGTCGAGCTCCCAACTCCGTGCGCCGGACCGGTCTTGATGTAGCTGCGGAAACTCTGACGCAGGCCCCATTCCGCCGAACCTGTGAGCTGGGCGGGCTTGGCGGCTCGAGTCGCGAGATGCTTCCCGGCGCAGACTCGTGAGCCGCGAAGGCCGACAGCGCTGAACAGGGGCGCGGCGGCCAGCTGCGGCGGCCGCGGTGAGAACTGCTAGCGGTGGCGAGCGAGGCGATGAGTCCGCCGAGGAACGCGATTGTTGTGCATTGATGTTCCTTCAGTTGTTGAGTTGTTTTTCAGTGTGCGAGCGGCGACGAAAATGCCGGTTGCGATGCCCTGCGCATTTGGAGCTTACATGAGTGTGGGTCCGCTCACCAGGGTTTCTTTTTCACGATCCTGCGGTCAGCAGAAGTTCATCCTTGTTATTTGCTATTTTACGGTCGCGTAATAGTGTTTGCATGCTTCTGGCGAAGACGCCTCTGTGCGTTTTTACTCCTTCCGCGACTGTTTGTGTTTCGAGTCTGAAGATGTGATGAACTGTGCTTAAGTGTTTAAAATTGATCAAAAATCTCGGCCTTTCTCTTTAGGGGTCTTGCGTTAACGTCTGAAAGAGTTATGAGACTGCCGAATAAAAAGAAGTGATATACGGTTTTTGATGTCGTGAGCGCAAGGTCTTCGAAACGAGATAAATGAATGCGGTGATGACGGGATTTGGCGGCAACTGAATGTGGCAGGAACGAAACTGCGGCGATGTCCGTGTAGGGATTGCGGTGCGTTCACGTCTGACGCACGAGGCATAAAAGGAATACATGAACACCACGTCTGTCCCGACGCCCGTACGGGCGAATCGGTGGTGCATCTCGGCTTGCCCGAGACTGAGGGGCGACGGTGCGGCCTCCAGCGGACCGCCCGCGCGTGCCGGAGCTCATCGATCGTTTCGGACGCGTCGCGCGCGATCTGCGGGTCTCGCTCACCGACAAATGCAATCTTCGCTGTACGTACTGCATGCCCCCGAGTGCGTAGCCCGCTCCCGGCGAGCGCATTCTGACCGACGCCGGTGGTGCGGCTCGTGCGCATCGCCGTCGAGAGGCTCAGTGCGCAGGTGAGGTTCACCGGCGGCGAACCTCTGCTGCGAGGGGCTGGAGGATTGTGGCGACGTCGGCCTTTGCACCGACGTCCGGGACGCCCGTTGAAAACCTCGCTGACGACGAACGCCCTCGGCCTGCGCCACCGCGCGCGCGGGCTGAAAGGGCGGGCTTTAGCGAGGGTCAACGTTTCCATGGACGCCGCAGATCGGGGACACGCCGCCCTCACTCGCAGAGACCGCTTCGACGACGCCGTCGCCGGCGCCCGTGCCGCGGCGGAGGCGGGCTTGCTCCCCGTGAGTCAACGCGGTGCTCGTCAGAGAGTCAGACGACGCGCAGGCCGTCAGGCTGGTGGCGGAGGCGCTCGCGAGCGGCTACGAACTGCGTTTCATCGAGCAGATGCCGCTTGGGCCCAGCGGGCGGTGGACGCGTTCCGGGATGGTTGCGGCCGAGGAGATCCTGAGCAGATTGGAAGGCGCTTTCGAGCTAGTGGCGCGGCCGGGGACGGAAAGAGAGCTCGCCCGCCGAACTGTGGGACGTCGCACCCGGCAAGGTCGACGAGCGTCAGCGCACCGGCGGGACGGTGGGCGTCATCGCGTCGATCACCCGCCCGTTTTGCGGGACTGCGACCGTACGAGCTGACCGCGGACGGCCAAGTTCGCTCCTGCCTTTTCGCTCGGGAGGAAACGGACCTTCGTTCGCTTCTGCGCGCGGGCGCCGATGACGATACAATCGCCGATGCTTGGCGTGCGGCCATGTGGGGCAAACAGCCCGGACACGGCGTGGACGATCCGAGTTTTTGCAGCCTTCGCGACGATGAGCGCGATCGGAGGATGAAATGACAGTCAATTGCGATACTTCGCCGCTGTGGCAGGGGCCGCCGGCGTGACCGAGGAAAGCGTCAGCCTGCCCGCGGGCGCAACCGTCGGGGATCTGCGTGCGGCGTGATCGCCGCTCGAGGCCGGCTTTGCCAGGCAGCTCGCCGTGAGCGCGCTTCTGATCGACGGCGCCCACGCCGACGACGCCGCGCCGTTGCCTTCCGGAGCCGTCAGGGCGGACGTCCTCCCGCCGTTCGCCGGCGGGTGAGCCGAGCCGTCGGCCAGGCGTGCTGACAGAATCTCGCAAACTGTTCGGCGAGGTCGTCCTGCTGCCGGGGCTCCAGTGGACCCAGCCTGCTCGGCGAGCTCCTCCCAGCTCGATCTGCCGCGCCGGGGACTTCTAGGCTGGCCGGTCCCACTCCGCCGAGCCGTCGGCGAATTCCCTGCCGTTTCCATATGGGCAGGCGGAGCTTGACCTGCTCGATGACGGCCTCGAGACGCGCAGCGCCTCTTTCCGGTGGGAAGGCCGAAACCGCTGCGCCCAGCGCGATCTCGCCCACGCGCAGACCGCCTGTGCGGTGGAGCACCGCGATCTTCACGCCCCGCTTCCGGCGGCGACGTCGGCGGCGATCTTTCGAACGACGTTCCGGCTTCGGTGCGCCTCGTGATCGATGGACACCACCGGCCGGGCGTCGTCGTGATTGCGCACTGCCCGCAGAATGTGACGACTGCGCCCGCGCCCTGGATCGTCCACGGCGGCGGCGAGGGCCCTCCATGTCGATGAGGCTCGGCGGTGACGCCGGCGACGATCCGCCTCGGCGTCGGAGCCGTCGCTGCAACCTCGATTCTGTATGGCTATCGTGGCGGCCTTGTGCGGCGCAGGATGGTCGCCGTCAGCGAGCTGGTCGACGATGTGCCCCAGAAGGGGGCCGACGGCGGCGACGGCGTCGCGCACGCCGCCCGTCGATCCTGGCGCGTTGAGGATGACTCGGCGTCCGTCCCCTCGATGACGCCAGCGACTCCGCGAGAGGGCGGCGGTGGAACTCGAGGATTGTCCCGCAGAAGGTCTTCGACGCCGATGAGCCTGCGCGCGACAGCGGCTCGGTCGCCTCCGGCGTGAGGTCGCGGCTGGTGATTCCCGTGCCGCCCACGGTGAGGATGGCGTCCGCCCCGAGTCGGCCGCCTCGCGGATCGCCGCCTGCCGATTCGACGCCGTCGCGCACCACCGCGGGCCTTCGACTTCGCCGAAGGCGGCGAGCAACCCGAGACGGCGAGCGGGCCCAGGAAACGATCCTTGCGTTGCCCGGAAAACGTGCGGTCGGAGACTGTTACGACGGCGATCTCATGTGGCACGAGTTTAATCGATGCACGCATTTCCGCTTTGCATCACGGATGCAGGCTGTGTCCGCTCGCGCCTCTGCGATGCCATTCGGCACGGCGCGCCGCCCTTCTCCATCGCCTCGTGCAGGCGATGCCCGATCAGCAAGGCGTGCCGCAACGTTGGCTGGCCGTGCCACGGATTGGTTTGGCGTGCCGCAACGTTTGGCTCGCCGTGCCACGGGATTCAGCTGGCTTGCCGCAACGTTGCTCGATGCGCCATGGGTCGGCTCGCCGGCAGAGGCCGCCTGCTGCGAATATCGGCGTGCTGCGACGCTCCAGCGGTACCATGGCGGTATGAGTCTTCGCGCCCGCAGTCGAGCGCTGAGAGCGTGCTCGACAATCGCCAGCGCACGCGGTATTCGCGCCAGATTCTCCTCCACGGCGAGACGGCCAGGCCCGTTTGGCCGCGGCGCCGATGCTGGTCGTCGGCGCTGGCGGGCTCGGGTCTCCCGCGCTATGTACCTCGCCGCCGCCGGCGTGGGGACGATCGGGATCATCGACGACGACGTCGTCGACCTCTAACCTTCATCGGCGGGTGATTCACGATTCGACGCCATCAGGACGCCAAAAGCGGTTTCCGCCGCGGCGAAAATCGAGGCGCTCAACCCGACGTCGATGTGATCGTGTACCCAGAGCGGCTCACGGAGGAAAATGCCGCCCAGCGATGTTCGGCTACGACGTGGTGTTGGACGGAAGCGACAATTTTTCACCCGCTACGCGGTGGATGCGCATGCTCCAGGTGTCGATTCCCGAAGTGTGGGGGTCGATCACTCGATACTCGGCGCAGATTTCGGTGTTTGGACGGGCGGACGGGCGCGGCAATTCGGCGATCAAGGAGCGGCGTGTGCCTGCGACCTCTTTTCCGAGTCCGCCGCCCGCCGGGGCAACGTCGAGCTGCGAGAGGCCGGCGTGATCGGAAGTTTAGTGCGGCAGGTCGGCTCGATCATGGCGGGCGGGCCGTCAAGCTCATCACCGGCGTCGGCAAACCCTTCTGGGAACCGTGCTGGCGCTAGACGCCCTGAACAACCGATATGAGACGATTTCCTGGTTGGCAGGCCTGACAGGCCGGCGCCCCTGAAAGGAGCAACGGTGAATGCATGCGCGCGTTCCGGGCTACTCGGAAAGAGGCGGGCTCGGGTCAAATGCGTTTGGCTCAAAATCGCCTGGATCAAATGCGCCTGGATCGCACATGGCCGAACCTGGCGCCCATTGGCCGCAGGGGACAGAATGGACGGCGTCTGAAACCTGGTGCCGGGAGCCGGGTGCGCCAGCGCGTGGGTCCGAGTTTGACCCTCGAAACATGGGTGCCAGGGCGGGCATGCCGAGGCTTTACTGGTGAGCTAGGGCCGGGTGAGCTGGAGTTCGATGCGTCCGAAACGTTGGTGCCGGGATCGGGCATGGCCGGGGTGAGGATGCCGAGGGGCGTGAGCCGAAAATTGATCCGTCTGAGACGTTGCTGCCGGGGCAGGTGCGCCGAGGGGTGCGTGAGCCTGATTGATCCTTCCGAAACGTGGGTGCCCGGGGCGAGCATGCCGAGGGCTGGTCTGCCGGGGTTTGATCCCTCGGAGACGTTGATGCGGGGCTGGCGAGATCAGTGGTGATGTGTCTCTTTACGCCTGTGCGGAAATGAGTGCGCCTGCAGCAGCGTAAGCCGGAGCGCGACGACTTCTGGAACGTCGGCGCCCGAGGCGGGTGAGTTCGAAATCCGTCAGTCTGAGTTTTGATGATGTCTGGACATGGGTGCCCGGAGCGGGTGCGTCAAAGGCCGCCTAAGCCTGAGTTCGACGCTTTTGAAAGGTTGACTTCACAGAGGGTGGAACAGGGGCAGTCTTTGAAACGAATGCCCCGGAGGCGCGGTTTCGGGCAGGGGCGACGCGGCAAAGGCGGCTGCGTCCGAATCGGGTCCGGCAAATCAGGCCCAGCTAATCGGATCCGGCCAGGTGGGCTCGACCGGATCGCGTTCAGTCGAGTCAGGCGGCGGGATCCGTGCGCCTGGCTCGGACGACGTCGATTCGAGACTCAGCTCGGGTGCGCGTCTCGGGGCCGAGCATGTTTGTAAAATGCGCCGGGGATGCCTGCGCCTGAGACGAATGCGTCCGGAGGCGCGCGCTTCTGAACCGGGTGCGGCTCGGTCCAAAGCCGGAGGGCCCAATCCCGAAGCGCGATTCGGCCCTGGACCAGGTGCGCCTCGATTTAGGCGGGCTCGGCCGAGGTCAAGCCAGGGACTGCTCAATCTAAGCCGAGTGCGGCCGTGTTTGAAGCAGATGCGCTTCAAACGAAACCGGGTGCAGCTCAGACTGAACCAGGTGTGACTCGGCCGCGGCCACGTACATCAGCCTGAGATCAGGGTGCAGCTCGACCTGGAGCCGGGCACGGTCGCGCCGGCCGGATGCGGCCCGGCCTGGTGGGGGATGATGTGGCGTGCCGGAGGCGAACGGTGAGAGAGGTGGCGGTCAGGCTCGCGCAGGGGCGAAAGATGCTTGATGTCGCGAATCCCACGACAGCGCGATTTGCGCGATCCGGCCGTCGACGCATTCCGCTCGCCGACGTCCTGGCAGACCCGTCTGCTGCGACGAGAGCTTCCAGGGGCCCGTCTACGTCTACTGTTTGGGCAGGGGTCCGCTCGATGCGCAGGCAGCGAGGCTCCCTCGCCGCCGAGGGCGTTGAGGTGATCAACGTTGCGGGAGGCCTGAGAACAGTGGTGGCTTTACGTCGATCCGTCGATGCCGCGCTACTGACTTCCGGCTGCAATGGCCGCAGGATAACCAGATCCCGACGGCGCAACTTGCTGGCTTGTTCAAGCAGGGGCGCTGACGCTCGCAGTCTGACAGTGCGGCTGCGGATAGTGCGTCTCAGCTGTTTGCCGGCAGTCTCGCCCGCGGCAGTGAACGTGGAGGGCCGTGGCTTCATGTCTGATGAATCGGCGCGTCCTCGAAGTGCCGCCAAGGGAAAACGGCGGATGCCTCCTTAGCTTCGCGTCTCGGCGACCGCCTAAGGCCGTCCGTGTCCAAATGGTGAGAGGGCTCGCAGTGGAACGACTTCTGAAGGCATGATTCTCATAGGTGGAAAGAGCGCTTAAGGGAGGCTGCTCCAATGAATACGTAGGCGTCGTTTAGAGAATGTTATGTTCAGCAATTTTGCGAGTTAGTTCTGCAGGTTGGCGAAATTTTGCTAGACGAAGTCTTTCGAAAAAAGGCATTGATTGACGTTGGGGTGAGTGGTAGGTTGTTCTTATCCAACGAAAAGTTGGGTCACGCATATCGATATGGATCACGTAAACAAACAACAACCATGGAAGGGTCGCCATCATGGCTTACGATCCAAAGAAAGAATACGATTATGCAGATGTCCCAGAGCTGGTCGGCTATCTGAAGCGATCGGCCATCGACATACTGATGTCCGAGCTCTGGAATTACGATCTCACTGACCATTATGGACGATAGGTACGTGGTGTCTTTTCCGATACCTCTTGTAGGTTCTAGCGACAGGGATATCGCAAAGACCGGGAATGGGACGGTCAGGGAGGCGGAGAAGCTCTCGACTCCGGCAGTGGCGGAAGTGGCGCGGATTGCACGTCCGAGTTCGACAAGATTCGTTGGTCTATAGACAAGATCGTTGAGCCATGGAAACAACTTCCTGATCCTAAGAATGTCGATAATGAGATCGAGAAGTGGATAACCGCCGTAAGTCCGCTTGCGAAGGATCCGCAGACAGTCGGCAATAAAGTCCACCGGCGGGGGAACGATCTTTACCAACCTTGACCAGGCTGGAAAAAGCTTTAGGGAACATGAGTGGCGAAGTTATCCATAGGTTGAGGCTTTTGTGGCTAAACTTGCCAGCGTCACCGGAGGTCTTCATGACAAGACAATGGTGCTTGGCGGAGCGCTGAACTCCGAAATGAAGATGTTCGAAGAAACGCGCGCTTCCGTGGTTAAGGCTCTCCAACAGGGGATCAGGTCTTTGATGCCGTGGCGTTGAGTGAGCAGGAAGGCTTCAAAAATGGTTCTTGAGATCGTTTCGCACACTGATGCAGCACTTATTCACAGCACCAGAGGTTGTGATAGAGAGCTTCTTCAAACTTCATCAGAGAGCACTTCAAACTCTTAAATCGTCTCAAGATGCAATCGTTGACGATGAAAAAGTGGATAGCTATGATTCAGCGATAAGCCAGCTCGAGAGTGCTTTCGAAGCAATAAATAAGAGCGTGACAAAGGCCGAAAGGAGTGGAGGTACGCTGATCGGCAACCTGGATTCGATGTCGCAGAGTGACCATAGAAAATATTATGACGTGACGATGGACCCTATCGATTCGAGTGCAATAGAACCGGCTCCTGAGCTGAATGTGGACTACGGAAAAGCGAAAGGCGTTTGCCGCAAATTCGGAGATGTGCGCACAAGCGTGATCGAAGCTGAGGACAGTCTGCCTCGCGTTTCGATGTTTACGTGTCTTCTGAGAAGCGGAGTCATCGGCATTGGTTCCTATGGTCCGGCGCACGCATTCTCCGATCTGAATGTGCGCATAGAGAAGCTGTTAAAAGAACCTCGCCGACGACATTGAGAACGAGGCGAAGAATTTCGACCTGGCTGTCGAAGCAATCGTCAGCGAGGACGCACAGGCGCGAAGCCGACTCCAGGAAACTGTGGATTACATTAAAGGCAATCCAGGTGACCCTTGGGCGAGATCGAAGCCTGCTCCGCAACGAGTGAAAGGAAATGCAATTGTCTAAGAAGGCCTATCTGATTATCCAGATGTCGTGTTGCTTTGGCGGCGTTCGCCGTGTTCTTTTGGCTGTTTCTCGTTCCGCCTTCGATTGAGTCTGAGCGGAAACACTTACTCGTCTTGTCACCCTGTTGGCTGGAACTTTTCCGACGATCTGGACCCGTTGGTCAATCGACTCTTTGACGTCGAGTCGAGCAAAGGTTCAAGTATACTCGACGGTGCCATTAGCTTACCACCAAGATGGAGGCTAACGAGAGAATAAGGAGGGATATTCAACGGCTTTGCCATGAGGCGCGTCTGGAGCGCAGCGTGCTGATCGTTTCCTCGCTGATCGTCGTTGCCGTCGTCTTCTTGTCGGTTCCCAAGCCCAAACCTTCGAGCGACAAAAGGCCTTCGAGCGACAAAAGAGCCTTCGAGCGACAACGGGTCTTCGGGAGCAAAAGTCGTTGAGCGACAGCTCTGTGGTGACGGTGGATCTTCGATCGGTGTCAGGGTCGTCAAACGGCAAGTCGAAGTGAGCCGCCAGCCGACTGAGCCAAGCGGAACGGTCAGGCCTAAACAGCCGTGGGCTTGGGGCATCCCCGATGGCAAGACGGACGAAGAACGATCCGAGATTGAGCAGGGGTCTGGGTCGCCTGTCAAAAAGACGCTGTCTTAAGCTCTCGGGAAGCTGGCCTAAATCCAAGGCGGCAGAAAGGCCGAAAAGAGAACCTCGAGCGGAGTTTTCAGAACTTTTAGGGGTTGGCACTCCAGAGCTTCTGGAGGCTGGTATCGCTTATTCTGAAATATGTCCGTTTGGCTCAAGGGTGGTCTATGGGTTGAGGCTAACCCGATAACCCAGCCGAGCGGGAGAAGGCTGTTCGCGTCGCCAAAGGAAGGAATCAAATTGTCTAAGAAGGCCTATCTGATTACGCGGAGCGTCGTTGCTTTGGCGGCGTTCGCCGTGTTCTTTTGGCTGTTTCTCGTTCCGCCAACAATTACATCTGGAGGGGAAATGAGTATTCTTCGTGCCATCCAGTCGGCTGGAATTTTTCTGGTGACATAGATCCACTGCTTAATGACTCTTTTGACGTCGAGAACCCAAGCGAAGTCCAAAGGTACGTCGATGATGCCACCTCCGCTAAGTATGAAATAGAAACCCACCCCGAAAGATAGCTCGGACATCAACGGCTTTGCCATGAGGCGCGTCTGGAGCGCAGCGTGCTGATCGTTTCCTCGCTGATCGTCTTTGCCGTCGTCTTCGTATCGGTTCCTAAGCCCCGACTCCCAAAAGGAAGCGCGGATGGCGAATCGTCTGATGCCGAACGGCAGGTCAAATCGTCCGGCAAGGAGGCAAAGCGTTGAACTATCGGAGCTGAGCCGACAAAGGCGGTTGTGGGCGAAATGCACACCAAAGTCAGCCCGTCAATCAAGTGGAGGGGACCGAATTGTCTAAGAAGGCCTATCTGATTATCCGGAGTGTCGTTGCTTTGGCGGCGTTCGCCGTGTTCTTTTGGCTGTTTCTCGTTCCGCCTTCGATTGAGTCTGGGAGCGGAAACACTTACTCGTCTTGTCACCCTGTTGGCTGGAACTTTTCCGACGATCTGGACCCGTTGGTCAATGACTCTTTTGACGTCGAGTGTCCGAGCAAGGTTCAGAAGTATCTCGACGGTGCCATTGCACCACAAGATGGAGACTAACGAGAGAAATAAGGAGGGATATTCAACGGCTTTGCCATGAGGCGCGTCTGGAGCGCAGCGTGCTGATCGTTTCCTCGCTGATCGTCTTTGCCGTCGTCTTCTTGTCGGTTCCCAAGCCCAAACCTTCGAGCGACAAAGAGCCTTCGAGCGACAACGGGTCTTCGGGAGAGAGCAAATCGTTGAGCGGCAACAGCTCTGTGGGTGACGGTGGACCTTCGAGCGGTGTCGGATCGTCAAACGGCAAGTCGAAGAGCGAGCCGCTGTGCGACGAGCCGAAGCCCGGAACGATCCAGGCCTAAACAGCCGCGAGTCTGGGGCATCCCCGATGGCAAGGCGGATCGAAGAACGGTGCGAAGCAGATAGCGAGCCGGAGCCACGGCGTCGCGGGTCGTGAGCCGCGGCATAGCGAGCGGGGACCGAAGGTTGCGGTTGAGGGCAGAGGAACAGCGAGCCAGGCCGAGGCCGACAAACTTGGGATGGACAGAAGCCTCTGCGGTAAGGAGTCACAAGCGGAGCTTTCCGAGATGCTCGGATTCGCACCTTATCGGAGGAACGCCCGTCTTTGGCCGTCAAGCTCGAAGAGAGCGAACTCCTGCCCGCTCGCGTCAGCGCCGTTCGCCGCGGCGCGATCGAGGTGCTGGGGCTTTGATGGGGTGCCCGCCCAGGTCGGCCTCGACTATCCGGATGGCTGCGACGACGCCGTCAGCTAGACCCTCGAGACATCGGCGAACTGCTCAGGAACGCTGGTTTTCCGACTGCACCCACGCGAGGCGAGGTCCGGCTGCGCAGCGAGCGGGCCATCGACGACGAACCGGCCCCATGACGTTTGAGGGCGTTGTCGATGCGCTCGCGCGAAATCAGACTCTGCTTGCTGGGGCTGCGTCTAGAAGGAGACGCCCTGTGAAGATTGGTCCTGTTTGCTTTGTCCTGTCTCTCGAAGGCAGCAGGTAAGGTGTTCGATGTAGAAGGAGCGGTTAAACATGAGATGCCGATTTGAGAAGAAAGCTGGGCATGGCCTGGCAGCTGCTGCGTGAAAAGACGATCGCGTCTTGTGGGGGTTGTGCTGGCCTTTGTCTCGTTGTCGTCCTTGCCGGGTGCTAAGGCAGATGGGACGATCGGTTTCGAGCCAATGCGATGAGAAGCTTGACTTTTACTTTCGGTTCGAGATTCCATGGCTTCAAAATCAAAGACAAACGTGCGAGAGTCCGACTTATGGTTGAGGCGCATGCGACGTTTGGCAACTCCCCTAAGGTTGAGGATGTGACTCCTGCCAGCGGGCATCTGACATTGAATTGACCTGTAAACGCCAGGAACATAGAGCTGACCAAACTAGAGACAGGCTACAGTATTTCAAGTACTATGGCGTACGATGATGACGACACGGACTATAGTGACTTTAAGACGAGGATCATGCGAGCGTGCAGGAAAGTGACGCGGTCCAGTCTGAGGAAAGGTCTCAGGAAACAAGGTGACTTTCTTTGAAGACCTTGACTTCCCTCACCTATGGGGTGGAGATCACGGCCGAGAAAGCGAATCCCGCTGGGTCGGCTTCTTCGTCGCTGCCAGGAAGAAAGCCGACGCGGCCTCGTCGTCGGCTGGCGGGGTTTTGCCGGTCTCGGCCACTGTCGGCGCAGGCGCGCTGGTCGTGATCGCGGGTCTTGCGTTCGTCGCGGGCAGGCGTCTCGGGCGCGCTGGAGGTCGCTTTTCAGACAGAGCATGTCGTCTCGTCCCGGCGGTCGTCTGTAGGTCGGGGATCTGCAAGTGGAGGGGAGGATAGTCGCGTTCCGGAAGCCCTTTCTGATGTCTTGGTCTGTGATTTCACGGTCAGTGCAGCGCTGGCTGACATCGCTTCTCCTCGACCTTGCGTCAGGGTCCGCGTCTGCTGACAAGGACGTTGAACCGCAGATGGGTGTCTCTGGTGTGAAGACGCCGAGGAGGCTTCAATGGTTGAGCTTTTCATTGCTTTCTTCCAGCGGTTAGTGCGTTGAGCCTGTGGAGGCGCCACGCTGGGGTCTCGTATGCCAGTTTAGCGGCGGTGCCTGGCAGCCTTTAAGCCGGGGAGTGTCTGGAGGCACCGGTGACGCCTGTCCATGTGAAGAGGCGTCAAAATGCCCTGTGTTGTGCCGGCCTTGTCTCGTTTGTAGTTGCGCGATGCACCATCATGGGCAGTTGCGTATCGAAACCAACAGTGCACATTGTAGGAAGTCTGACTACCACACTCTTGAAGACGCAGGGCACAATGGCTACAAATCAATCAAGAACATGTGAAAGCGTTGAGACTATTTTTCTGGCGAAGATTAGGTTTGTTGACCTCCCTAAGGTTGAGGATGTGGACTCCTGCGCGGCATCTGACGTGCAGGGTCACCTCGGATAAAGCCTTTTCAAAGGGAAAATGAAGCTGACCGAGCGAGATGGAAAGTACCATTTCAAGTATTATGGCGCGCACGATGATGACGACACGGACTTGAGTAGGCTTAAGACGAGGATCGTGGTGAGTATGCCGGGGAAAGTGACGCGGTCCAGTCTGGGGAGGTTCAGCAAACAAGGTGATTCTGAAGACCTTGACCTTTTCTCACTTATGGAGCAGAATTACGGCCGAAGGGAATCCACGAGGTCGGCTTTCATCGTCGTTGCTCGAGGGAGAAAGCCGACGCGGCCTCGTCGAGCTGGTGGATTTCAGCCTGGGTATGGCTGCCGTCGGCGCAGGCGCGCTGGTCGTGATCGCGGGTTTTGCTTTCGTCGCGGGCAGGCGTCGAGGCGAGGTGAAGACCGCCGCCGGCAATTGGCGGGACGGGATGCTTGCCGGGGGCGGCTACGAGCCGTCTTCTGGTGCAGGAACCTCGGCCGCGCCCCAACAACAGGACTCGAGGTGGGTCCGGACGGTATCGCAGGGACGATCCGCTCCGTGTGAAGGGCTTCTGTTCTTTTGATGTCGAAGTTAAGGGATCTGCCAGAAAGGCAACACGAAGACGTGTGCTCAAAGCGCAAGTGGGCAGGTCTTCCGGCGTGGGGCCAGCCGCCAGTCGCGTTCTGGAGGCAGATGTGCGGATGTTCGGTGCTCAACGCTTCTTGCCTGTTGAGTGCGTTGGACTGTGGTAGAGGCGCTACGCTGGAGTCGTATGGTTTAAGCGCGGTGGCCCGCAGCCTTTTGCCGGGAGTGTCTGAGGCTGGATACATGTCCGTCGCTGGTGAAGAGGCGTTCGCGTCCTGTGCCGTGCTGGCCTTGTCTCGTGGCTTTATCGTTTTCCGGGTGCAAGATCAATGGGACGATTGAGTTTCAAGCCGATGGCAGGGACAAGAATCGATCTACCTCGTACAGAATCTCGAGAGACTCCGGCGCTAAAAATCAAGCAGACGCCGAGGGAGTCCGCCTCACCTTTGAGCACGTGAGCTCATTTGTTGGGCAGAACCCGAAGGTTGAAGGTACTGTAACTCCACCAGGAGTGTCATCTATGAGTCGTCATTAACGTCGAGCGAACCTTTTCGTCACGCTGGGAGTTCATTAAAATGATGGAAAGTATTACTTTTAGGCATCCAGGTGCGCATGACAAAGACAATGATGACTATAGCGATTTTATAACGAATATAACTTTATTGAGTATGCCGCTACAAAGGGTAGAAGCAAACAGAGGAAAGTAAATGGAAATAAAGTGACTATTACCAGTTTAGACTTTCACATATGGTGTGGAGATCACGGCGAGCGAATGAATAAATCGGCTTCATCGTCGTTGCCGGGGAAGAAAAGCCGACGCGGTCTCGTCGTCGGCCAGCGGATTTCCTGCCTGGGCGTGGGTCGCTGTCGGCGTCGGCGTGCTGGTTGTGATTGCCGGTGCTGCATTCGTTGTGGGCAGGCGTCGGGGTGAGGTGAAGACCGCCGTCGGCAATCGGCAGGCAGGGATACCCGTCGGAGGCGTCTATGTGCCACCGCCCGGTGGGGAACCTCGCCTCACCGGCAGGCTTTTCGGGGACGGGCCTGGGCAGGATCCGCAAAGGTGATTCCGTCTCTAGCCGGGCGCGCTTTGACGGTGGCCACGCCGAGGCGCGGACCATTGTTGCCGAGGCGGAAACCAACTCACATCGTGCCTGCGCTTCTGTATGAGGCGCAGACGGTCCTTCAAGTCTGTCTCAGTGGTTTCAGGGAAGTTCTTGAACTGTGTGGATCGTTCCTGGATGCGCTGTAACTGCGGTGCCTGAGAGGACCGTTCCGAAGCGAGACGCGGGGGTCGGCCGCCAAGCGGTATGCCGGCCCCGCGTGTTTGTTGCGGTTGGGGTTTAGCGGGCGTTGTCCTCGTTGTCGGTTGTGCGGCGTCCGGCTTCGAGGAAGGTGACGGTCTTGTCGGTCTCGTAGGCCGTCACGTCCGTGCCCGTCTGGTCGCGGTTGCGTTTCTTCTTGTCTGCGTTGCGCGCGTGACGTCCGGTCAGGGAGGACATTGCTCGGGACGGCGAACCGGTCCGAGCCTGTGGCTTTGCCCGTCTGTGAGCGTGCCGTCAAGGAGGACGCCCCCGTTCCACGCGACCCGGCCTGTGCCGTCGAAGCCCCGCTTCGCGTCGTCGAACCGGCAGTTTTCGTCCCGCGGGCGACCGTCGTCTTCCCGTTTGCCCCGGCCCCGCGTCGATTCCTCGCCTGACGCCTCTGCCCCGCGGCCGTTTCCTTTCGCGTCTGTGCCGTGTTGCGCGTGGTCGGCGAGGCTGCGCGGAGGACGTTCCCGCCGTGCGGGAAAAGCGGCTGATTCTGTTCGGGCGCTGCCGGCTTGCCGACAGGGGAAGACGAGCCGGTGGTTTTGCGCACGGCGTGGTCGCCCCGCGCACAATCCCACGCGAGGTTGACGCCGAGCCGGTCGGAGGTGCAGGGCCGCTGTTCGGCCCGCGCAAGATCCCGCGCCCGCCGGAAGACGAGGTGGGCCGGGCGATCCCGGTGGCCCCGCCCCGCACAATCCCACGTGAAGCAGACGACGAGGACGCGGGGGTTCGCGCCGCTGTTGTGGCTCCGCGCAGGATCGGAGCCAGACGAAGACGGCGTCGTGCAGCAGCGCCGCGCCCGAGACGCAGCCCGGCCCGGGGAGGCCGGTGCCTCAGCCGCTCGTGTGCGGCGCGCGCGGCCTGGTGAGGGTCTTGGAACCGCTACACGCCGAGAACAGCCGCGCCTCATCGCGAGAGGATCGTGATGTGCTCCTGTTCCGCCGATCGGTGCGGCATGAGGGGTCGGCGAACCGGGAACGAACACCCTCGAAGGCGCCGGCGAGTAATGCGACCCCTGCAACGACACGCCGCCGATAGAACCCCCACCGCTGGTGGTGGGGACGTCTGCGTGGTTGCCCGGAGAGCCCACCGAGATAGTCTGCGCTGGCCCGCCAATCCGTGGCCGAACGCGTCGGCGCCGACCACTGCCCTATGGCGTCGTTGTCCGGCTCGACTTGCCGGCGGGACTCCTATGCCGCGTCAGCCGCTCAACGAACTCGGGATTGTCTCGCTCAAAATCGCTCGTGATCTGATCCTGAAACGAGCTCGCCAATAGCCGTCAACGTTCGCCCGTTCCAGCGTCGTGACAGCGTCTTTTGTCGCCCGCTCCAATCTCAGCATCGCGGCATCACGTTGAGCCTGCAGTTGCTGAACCGCCAGTACCCCGCCTGCTGTCCGGTGGCTGTTTCATGGCTCTTTACTGCATGTTGTTGATTTTTCTAGGTCAGATTGGATTTGGGCGCTCGTGTTTGGCTGTGCTGCCGCCTGCCAGGCGTCTTTGGATACGTCAATGATCTTTTGGAGGTTGTCGGCGTCCTCGTACAAACCCGTGGCGATCCCGTCGAGGATCTTACAAGCGGCGTTGGCCGTGCCTCCTCCAGAGCAGATCGGAGGCGACCTCGCGATTGATGATGGCGATCTCGGTCAAAGAGCTCTTGACCGAGGAAAACAAAGCAGACGAATCCTCGATCGCGCTCGTGCGCCAATCCTCAATCCCATGCAGCCGGTCCGCGTTCGGCGTGGCCATGAGAGCTCCTTCCGCAATAGATGAGCGTAGGTGTTGGTGAATACGTAGATGTGAATGTGGACTTGTCTGTCAGGCCGCGCGTCCGTCAGACGGTTTTGGAAAGCGCCTCAAAGGCGGATCGAGCCTGGTTGTAGCTCTTGATGATGTCGGCCATCCTCCTGCAGGGCGTCGGTGGTGAACTTCGTGTCCAGGGCCTGCAACCGCCCCAAGTACGCGCTCTTCTCGGACTCCGTTCAATTCAGGAAGCTGTGTGAGGCCCGGCATGCGTTCGTGGCGACCTTCTGGTTGCGCGAGATGGACGAGAGCTTGCCGTCCAGCACGATCACCGAGGAGTGCAACGATGGAACTGGTCGAGCTCTCCGATGCCCGACCAATGCTCCCTGCCAGACGCCCCGACCCTGACGAGCTAGAGGCCGGGCGAAGGCCCCGACGAGCCCGGAGCCAGACGGGGCGGGCTCAATCGCCAGAGGACCCAGCGCCCGTCGTCGCCCCGGCGATGGGCTGAAACTCGCCGCAGACGATGCTGGGCGGTGTCAGAACTTCGGCCGGCGCTCTCAACGGACTCAGCCGCTGATTAAACTTATCGGGATCCAGGGCGAAACACGGACAGCCAAACTCAGCTTTCCACGCCGCTACGGACGTTGAGGCAGCAAAATGCAACGGTGAGGAAAAATAGGTAGACAAACGGATGCGTATGAGGTCAGTATGCGGCTGACAGTCGCATACCGGGTTGGCGAGCAGCCGTGGATGCGGCCGTGCGCCTCGGGAGACCTGTGGCGGCTGTAGGACCACAGTGTTGCCACATGTATAGCCTACAGAGATTTCGGCCGGTTGTCCACCCCAAAATGGGAAACCTCTCATGCAATAGTGTAATCAATGTCCAGATGATGACGCGGAAAAATCTTTGAAACACGTCCGGCGGAGGCAAGCCATCAGTGAAGAAATCGCTCATTATCAACAGTTGTTTGGTCATCTATAGTGTTTGAGCCAGCCTATAGAAAATGCTTTCTAGTGTGAAAAATATGGAGCTTTTCATTTTTGTGTTTTTGGGAGGTTTCTTCGTCGTTGCTCATTTTGCAAGTAGGTGCTAGGTCTCAGCACTGCTCTGGAGTCTGGCACACTGTTGCTTGGACCGGCGTGCAGCGGAGGCCGAGCACTGCTGCTTGCGCTGCAGCGCACTTCGCAGGGCCTGCCGCACACGTTGCCTGGGCCTGCGGCGTATTGCAGCGGGTCTGTGCGCAGCGAGGCCGGCACGCTGCTGCAGTTCACAATGTGCTCGCCGTCGTCTCTGCTTCTGGCTCTCGGCGGGCGCTAGTCGTACTCGGAGCGGTCGCGTGCAGCATCGTTGCGGATCGTTTGCGACGCAATCGGATGACGGAGTCCTCGCATCTGAAAGTCGTTTAGGGGACGGCGAGGACAGAGGCTGGTTGCCGCATGGCCAGTCGAAAGACGACCGGTTGCCACCGGCTGTCGGGCGGCGCTATCTGCCGAGCCGGCACGCCGAAAGACGAAGTGACAGCCGACATGCTCGGAATCAGCGGCGGGGGAGTTCTTGGTGCTCCTCGTTGTCAGCGCGCTCGTTCTCGGCCCTAAACACATGAGCCCCTGCGCGCACATGCGCAAAAGGGGTTGAAGTCTCTTGCACGGTGGAGCCGCCGGCATGCGGGCGGGGGCCGACGGCGGGTGGGCGTCGCGGAAAAGGAGGTCGCAGCGCTCGCAAACCTGGACCTCCGCCAGCTTGACCCTCGCAGGATCGTGCGCGAAGCCGTGCGCGACGAGATGGGACGTGGATGGCGATGGCGGGCGCGGGCGGCGCGGGGCCTCGAGTTTCGGAGAAAGGCGCCGGCCCGGCCGGGGACGGGCGAACAGGGCGGCTCAGAACGGCTGAAAGGGGCAGCTTACAGCGCCGCGGCCTTCGCTCACTTCGGTTTCGAGCGCCGGCTCAGGCGCACCAGTTCCGAAGCGCGACTGCAGCGCCGACGCAGCGGCGACGAAAGGCGCGCACGCCACGCAAGACTGGACGCGTGCCCCTTGCACGAACCGAGCTGCGTGCGCCCCGCACAAAGCCGACGCCTAGCCGCACAAGGGCTGGACGGGCAAGGCCCGCATAAACCAACCGCCCAAAGCCGCACAGGTCAGGCCGCCGCCGAACTCGAGGCCAAACGAAAAGTCGCCGGGCGAGCTTTCCGCCGCGCGGAACTCGATTGAAGGGACAAACTGTGAAACCCTCGCACATCATTGTTCTGGTCGTCGTTCTCGTGGTGGTCTTCGGCAGCTTCAGAAGCTGCCCGACGTCGCCAAGATACTGGGCAGTCGCTCAAAGTGCTCGGAAGGAGATGCAGGGGAATTCCACGAGGAGTTCGGCCTCCGCCGCCAAACCGTCTGGCTCCTCTGCGCACGAGGGGCGGGCGCCTGCAGAGACCGCCCGCGGGCGAGCAAAAAGTCGCCCGAAGGGAACGGAGCCGTCGTCCGACGACGGGCAGGCCTGACGCAAAAGTTCCCTGTTCACAGAGCACAGCGGAAAACGCAACGTGAAAGCAGATCGAAGCCGCGCGGCAGGAAGCGTGACATGACGGCAGACGGCGCCCGCGCGAAGAGCCGCGCGAAAAGGCCGCGCACGAAAAGGCCGCGCGCAGCAGGCGCGGCCGTTCGACGCGAAAGGGCCTGGCGGCGCATCCTCGGCGGCTGCGCTTTCTGGCAGATCGACGCGCAATCCAGGGCAGGGATGAGCCTGGCCAGCCACCTGGGCGAGCTTCAGCTCGCCGCTTCATCCGATCGCTGGCAGGGGTGTGTCACGGCGCCGTCGTCGGCTGGTTCCTCTATGAACCGGTGCTCGATTTCATCCTCGAGCCGCTGACCGCGCTCGAGGATTCCCGCACACAGATCAACTTCCAGACGATCGGAGCGGGATTCGACCTGAAAATGCGCATGTCTTTGTGGATTGGCGCGATCGTTTCGAGCCCTTGGTGGATCTATCAGGTCGGCGCGTACATCGGCCCCGGCCTCAAGCGCAGCGAAAAGGCCTACGGCGCGGCTTTCGGGTGCGTGGGCGTCGCGCTCTTCGCCGCGGGGGCGTTCAGCGCCGTCCGGATGGCGCCCCACGCCGTCAGAATTCTCCAGAGCTTCGTCCCCGACGGGAGCTATTCGCTGCTCGAAGCCGGCTCCTACGTCACGTTCTACACCCGGCTCGTCCTCGCTTTCGGGATCTCTTTCCTCGTTCCCGAAGTGTTGACGGCGCTGAACTTCCTCGGGCTTCTCAGCGCGCGGCGCATGCTCTGCGCGTGGCGTTGGGCGGTTGTCCTCGCCTTCGTCTTCGCGGCGATCGCCAACCCCCTGCCCAGCCCGTGGCCGATGACGGTCCAGGCCTTCGTACTGATCGGGCTCTACCTGGCCGCGGTCCTCATCGCCTGGACCAACGAGAGAATTCGGGCGCGTCGTCGAAGCGGAGAGCGAACCGGCCTTACCGGCGAGCCGGCCCGCGAATAAAATGAAACGCAGACACAACGACTTCCAACGACACTGCGACCCAAGGACCGCGATGACCGTATACTCCCTCCTCGATCTGGCCTTCGTCGGACCGAGCGAAACGCCTTCGGACGCCTTCGCCCGGTCCGTTCTCTTGGCGCAGCGGGCGGAGCGCCTGGGCTTCGAACGCATCTGGTACGCCGAGCATCACAACATGCCGACTATCGCCACTCCGCGCCGGCCGTGCTCATTTCCCATGTGGCCGCGCGAACCTCGAAGATCAAGCTTGGCGCGGGCGGCGTGATGCTTCCCAACCACGCCCCGCTCATCGTCGCCGAGCAATTCGGCACCCTCGAAGCCCTCTATCCCGGCCGCATCGGCCTGGGCCTGGGAAGGGCGCCGGGCACCGACCCGCGAACGCTCCGCGCTTTGAGGAGGGATCCGAACGCAGCCGAGAACTTCCCCGACGACGTCGCAGAGCTGCGCGGCTACCTCGCCGACGCGACGGTCACGCCGGGCGTGAACGCCAACCCTGGGCGGGGGTCCAAGGTGCCGCTTTACATCCTCGGATCCTCGCTTTTCGGCGCGCAGCTGGCCGCCGCGCTCGGCTTGCCGTATGCCTTCGCGTCCCATTTCGCCCCGGAGATGCTGGAGCAGGCGATCAACGTCTACGCGCCCGTTTCCGGCCCAGCGAGCGGTGCGCGCAACCCTACGTGATCGCCGCCGCGAATTTCATTGTGGCGGATGAGAGGAGGCCGCGAAAGTCCAGCATCGCCGGGTCGCTTCGTCGCGTGAGGATGTTCGCCAAGGCGCCGAAGAGATTTCCGACGCCGATCTGGACGCCCCACATCGCGTCCGGCAGAGCCGACCAGATCGTCGGGATGCTGAAGTACACGGCCGTTGGCGACGGGCGCGGGACGCCAAGCGGTTCCTCGACGGTTCGAGGCGACGACGGGCGCCGACAGGTCATGCTCGTCAACCTCTCTCGGGAACCGCTCAGGCGGAGCGAGGCCTCGACATCCTCGCCCAAGCGGTTGTCCGGTCGACGCGCTGAGCCTCAAACGCCGGACACTCGGCTTGTTCGCGGATCTCGCGCAGAAACTTCTCGTGGCGAGCCGCCGCCCTGCTTGTTGACCTGGCCGAAATGGGTCCAACGGACATTGCGCAATCCGAGTGACTTCATGACCGTGGAAATAAACGTTCCTTGATCGGGTTGCCCGCGAACAGCCGCAGATACCACTTCGGCGCGATAGCGGTGGTGATGACCCACGATTTGCCGATGTGCTGGAGTTTGCCCTTGAGCCCGGTCTTGGTGTCGATGTAGGCCCATGGCTTTTTCGTGACCTTGTCGAAGAACCCGACTGACTTGGGCATCAAACTAGGACCACCAAATCAGGGGACAGGACGATGAGGAGTCCGCCTCGTCGACCAGTTTCTGGTACGCGGTGACAAGCGGATCAGCCGTTTCGCCCTTCTTGTAAAAGGATATCTCCTCGGTCGGTAGTTTGGATCGAAGCCGTCGGCGTGCAAGTCGATCACCGTGTACTTCTTGCCCGCCTTGCCTAGGCCGGCTGTGACTGCCTCGAGGATCGCGTGATTGAAGGATTTATTGTACGGGTGGCCGTAAACGACTAGGGTGTGAGACATTGTTCTTCCTTTCTTTGTCTCAGTGCGGAACGGCTTGCGGCGCATCGCTCCATGTGTTTTGCGCGTCGGCCCGTCCGCATCGGATTTGTTTGCCGGGTTGGCATTCAGCTGCCGGGTCGATTCCAGGTTTTTCTGCGTTTGCTCATTTCTTGTCGACGCAATCTCCCCCTTCTTCATGGGCTGCTTGCGCCTCTTCCGCCGTGCCCCGGGGCTCTTCGGCGGAAGAAGTCTGCGCCGTCGCAATCGACAGCACGGACCTCAACGCCGCTTTGAGAAAAGCGCTCCGATGGCGAACGGTTCCGGACGTCACGAGCTTCGAGTAGCCCTGAATGAAAGACCATGGACTCACGAACAGGTCGCGCCCTGGCTTCGTCGGCGCGACGCTGCGAGCGCAGAGACTGGGACTCGACGAGCCGCCCGATCTCACGGTGGACGAGGCAGAGCAGCTCCCAGCGGCCCCGCCCCGGCCTCGACGGCGGACGTGTTGTTGCTCGAGGGGCGAAACACGCGAATTCGAGGAGGTTGGGGTGCTCTTCGGAATACGCGATGGGCGTTCGCCGACGTCGAAAACTCGAATCGACGGGGCTCTCGTGGGCCGCTGCGTCACCGACGCGCCGAAAGCCCTGACGGACATCTCCTCCTGCGCGGCTCGAAAAGAGCCGCCTTGTCTGGAAAAGTGTTTGCATCGCAGGAGTCGGATCGAGCACGCTTTCGCCACGGCCCCAAGAGTCACCGAGGCCAGCCCGAGGCGTCGATGATTTCGACGGTTGCCGCCGCCAGACGGGCTCGTGTCCGTCCGCCGTTTGTCGCCGGACGCCTCGCCGCGTCGCGCCGCGCTCGGTTCCGCGAGGCCTTTTCTGTTTCTCCGACGCGGCCAGCGAGATGGATTGAAATGGATGTATCCCATAGCAATGGGTTAATCGCTTTTAACCTAAATCGGCAGAGTGTGGGCGTGGGCGCGCGCCGGGCAGTGTTGCCCAGGCGAGCGCGGCGAACCGCCGAAGCAGGGCGATGCTCGGCCTAAGCGCGGCGCGATATGCGGCGAAGACAGATGCGGCGCCGACGGGACGATGCGCGCGCAAGCGCGGCGCGATAGGCAGCGAAGGCAGACGCGCGGCGCAGAAACCCGCGACGGTGGGACGATCTGCGTGGCACGATAGGCGTGCGGAGGCGAATCGCGGATAAGATGCCCGTGCAAACGTGGCGCGATGCTCAATGTACGCGCTCGCGAAGTCTTGATGCGCCGCTCCCGCGTATCGAGATAATGGACTCGGGACGTCCGGCTTTTCTGGACGTCTTGGAGTGGGTCAACGGCGATGCGGCAACCGCGCGCCGTGGCGAAGATTGAGAGCTGGCACCGCGAAACTGACAGTTGCGCGGTGTCCGAGACCCTTTTATTGAACACTACTCTCGCCCAGCGGGCGTTCGCGCGCTTCGGCGTCGTCCTCGGCCTAAGCCTGGGAACATTGCTGTACTGCGGCCGCTTGCCGAGCTTGCCCTCGTAGAAGGACCGGATTTTCTCCATGTCGGCTTTGACGTCGCCCGTCAAAACGATGCTGTGACGCCAGCCGTATTCTTTCCGCTGCCTGTCCACGAAGCCCAGCTGAAGTGGAAGTCCGTTCAAGGCAGATGCGGTAAAGCCGGACTTCAATACTCGCGATTGGCGCGCGTTCCCTTCAGGGGCGATGACGGGGCAGGTCGTCGCTGTTCTTCGCTTCCTCGACGATCGCGCCGAGCGGTTCCGTTGCTGACGAGCGAATCTGACCGCTATTCCGTGCGAGCCTGATCCGAGGGGCGCGTGAGAGGGATTCTGAGCGATTTTTCACTAGAAACTTGTGGTCCCGGTCGATCGACCAGAATGCCATGACCATGAAGAATCCGTCCCAATTCGACGTGTGCGGAGCGCCGATGAGAACAACCTTTTCCGGAAGCGGATCGGTGACGCACGTCCATCGCGAGAAGCGCATGTACGTTTTGGCGACGAGTTCTTCAGTCCCATGGGATTCCTTCCTTTGTCCTTCTCGTCGTAGTTTACGTCGTTTTAGGAAGCGGCGCCGCCTTCGGAAAAAGCCAGCGGCGGGGCCGGGCGGGACTGGCGGGCGACGCCGAGGCGGACGCCTGTTCCGATCGGACAGTGCCCCGGGCCGGCGGGGCGTCGGCGCGACTGGGCGGCCTTGGCGGCGACCCTTCCGGCGCGGGGCGCGCTCTGCTTGCTGCCGCAGATTCCCATTGCGCCGAGGTGGCTCGGCCGGCGCGGGGCGCGCTACGAGCGCGGACGAGAGCGAGGACGCGTGAGAGGTAGAACGAACACCGGGAGTCCGGCTCGAGCTTTTTCGATGCTCAGGGGATTCTCATGCAGGCCAAGAGTTCTGCCGATCGCTCCGGCTCCTGGATTTCAATGCCGACGAGGTGGGCGCAGTCTCGCGGTTGTTCTTCTTCGTGAGACCGAAAAGCACGATGTCCTCGCCGTCGGTCAGCACGCCGTCGAGGAAATGGCGGAGCGCCCGCAGGCTTTTGGGGGAAGGTGACGAGGAAAATAGTGGCGCAGCCTCGTAGAACGCTCAGAGCGTTCCACGATGTCGGCGTAGCGCGACGTCGTCGTTTCCCCCGAGACCACGCAGGCGACCGGGCCGTCAGGGAAGGTCGGGGAGGAAACGGGCGACGGCGGCGCGCCTGCCCCGGACGGCTCGGCGATGATGCCCTCGACCTGGTAGAGCTCGAGCATCTCGGTGCACAGGGCGCCTTCTGGGACGACGACGATCTCGTCGACGAACTGGCGCGCGATCTCGAAGGTGATGTCTCCGGCCCGCGCCACCGCCGTCCCGTCGGCGAAGCCGTCGATGCGGGGCAGGGTGACCGGATGCCCTGCGTCGAGGGCTCGCGCGCATCGAAGGCGCCGCCACGGTTCGACGCCGATGACCTTCACCTCGGGGTGGAACGTGTGCAGCCAGATCGCGGTTCCGCCGGAGTCCGCCGCCGCCCACGGGGACGACCACGGCCGCCGGAGGCTCTGACGCCTGCTCGAAAATCTCCTTGACCACGGTTCCCTGGCCGGCGATTGTGCGCGGGTCGTCAAAGGGGTGGACGTAGGTCGCGCCGTGCTCGCGCGCATGCTCTTGCGCCGCCGCGGAGGCCTCGTCGAAAGTCGCGCCCACGATGACCTGCTCGATCCACCGCCCCCCGATGTCCGCGATGCGAGCCCGCTTCTGCCGCGGGGTCGTGGACGGCAGGAAGACCTGGCATGGATTTTCAACTGTCTGCACGCGAGGCCACGCCCTGGGCGTGGTTTTCCGGCCGATGCGCACATAACGCCGCCTCGCGCTCTTCGCGCGCTCAGGCTCGAGGATGAAGTTGTGCGCGCCGCGACTCTTGTGAGAGCGGCCCACCTGGATGTCCTCGCGTTTGAGCAGAATGTCCTGATTGCGAATGCCCGAAAGGCGAAGCGACATGTCGAGCGGAGTGCGGCGGATCGTCGAACCGAGGGTCTGGGCGGCGACCACCACATCGACTCCGGTGGGAAGCTGATTGTCCATAGGGGCAATTTTGCCACCCCCGGCGCGCCGGTGTGGATTCGTCCGCGGAGGATCCCGGCTTTCCAGCCGCTACCTGGAGCCTTCCGAACCTCTCGGTCTGCCTGATTCTTTCGGTCCCTTTAGCTCCTGTCGATCTGCTGATCTGGGTAGTCCAGTTCGCGCGAGGCGGGTGGATTCGTGTTTTCGGGAGGAGGGGCGGACATAGCCCGTTGGACTCTTGTGACTCAGCGCGTGCTGGGCGCTACGGGCGTTTTTGGGTCTCAGCGTCCTCGTTGTGCTCTGTGTGCTCTGGCCACCGCCCCTGGCCGGGAGGCAGCCCCACGGACTCGAGAAGGCCGGGGAAAAGGGCTTCGATGGCCTCGTCGCGGCGTGTGAGTTGACGGTGCTTGCCGATCGCCTCGGTGTGCACGAGCCCCGACTCTCGGAGCACTTTGCAGTGGTAGGACATGGTCGACGGTGCGACGTCGTAGTCGAAATCGCCGCAAACCTGAGGGCCGTTGGATGCGATCTTCGAAGGATGTCGCGGCGGATCAGGTCGGACAGCGCGCTCAGGACGCCGTCAAGCTCGATGGCGTCCCGAGGCGGATGATGCAGCCTTTCTTTTCCCACTGCTGGACCTTTCGTTGACTTTGACCCGAGTCTACCGGTGCAGGTGCGGTGCACCTTTCCTCAATGACGGGCGGGCCTGCCTGAGTGCATCGACGCGAACGGTCCGGCGGAGCGGCCTTCCCTCAATGACGGGGCCTGCCAAGGGCGACTGACGTGAGTTAGCCCTTGACAGCTGCGAAAAGCGCGGACGGATCATTATTTCGAGAAATTTCGAAATGAAAAGTAGGGAGCGCCGTCGTCGGCACGCGTTGGCGACTCCGAGCTCCCCGATCCGCAAGTTTGGCTCGCCCTTTGGAGTGCGTCCGGCCGTCTAGCCACGGCTTGTGGGGCAGCCTGAAAGGTGCACTTATGACTGTCCCTTCGCAGTTCACGCCCGCGTCCGAACCCACGATGCGCCTGCTCTCCTTCTCCACCTTATTCGTCATCGGCACGGATACGTTCCTCACGGCTCCGCTGCTTCCCCTGCTTCAACGGGAATTCGGGGTGAGCGTGTCTCCAGTCTGGCTCGTTTTCAGCCCTATGCCTCTCGGTTACGCTTTATTTGCCTCATTGCGGGTCCCATCTCCGATCGTCTGGACCGCCGCAAGGTTCTGCTTGCCGGGCTGGTCGGATTCGGCGTTTTCACTGCGGCTTGCGGTTGCACGTGGGGTTTCTGGTCGCTTTTCACCGCACGCTCGCTTGCGGGCGTTGCCGCCGGCTTCGTCGCACCGCAGATCTGGGCGTCGATCCCGGTGACCGTGCCGCCAAAAGCAATTGTCAAAACCATGGGGTATGCGACTGCGGGGCTTGCGATCGCCCAAGTGGCGGGCATCCCGATCGCTTCCTTCTTGTCCTCAATGGGATGGCACGATCTTCTTCACGATTGCCGCGTCCAGCGCCGTGCTGTGACAATTCTTTGATAAGGGTTTCCCGAATGTGGCGCCCGCGACCCTCGGCGGCAGACTACTTCGCGCCTACGCACGTCGCCCGTTCGCACCCTCTCCTGATGTCGCTGATTGCATACTTGCTCTTCCAGACCGGTAACTTCACCGCCCTGTCTTTCATTGGATCGTGGCTGGCAAAAGACTTTGGCGCCGATCAGAACGCGATCGGCACGGCGATGATCATCATCGGCCTTGGCAACACATCGAGCTCCTTGACGGGCTCACGGCTCGTTGCACGCCTCGGGGAAAGGCGTTCGCTTCTGTTCGGGATCATCGCCCTCGGCGCCATTTACCTCGGCACTGCTTTCGTGTCCAATATGTGGGTGGCCGTAATCGTCCTGGCCGTGGCGATGCTCGTCGGCGGTTTTCTGTTCCCTGTGCTGATGAGCGAGCTTCAGAGTCACACCGATCTGGCCCGAGCGCACCGTGTCGTCGCTGAGCGCCGCCATGTATGCGGGCGCCACCATCGGCGGAGCCATTGGCGGCTACCTGCTGTCCAGGTTCACCGGATACAGCGGAGTCGCAGTGTTCACCGTCGTTGCCCACGCCGTTTCGCTCGGTGTGTATGCGCTCGGCGGAGCTTTTAAACGAGACTCGGAGTAGGGCAAGTGCGCTGTCTCGGACGGAGTTCGCCGTCGTCCGCGGATGCCTGTGGGCGTACGGCGGCTCTGCGGGACCTGTGGCGCAACGATCCCCGGCATCTTGTCGAAATCTTTCGTGGACTGCGGGCGGACGGCTTCGCCGGGCGACGCGCCGTCGGAAACGTGGATTGTCCGTGAGGGCCTTTCGCCCGACTTCGTATCCTTGAGACATGAGCGATTCCGAGCGACGTCGACCTTCAATTCGAGTTCGAGCGCAGTTCTTGGTGCGCGCGCTGCCGAAGGACGTGGTTCGGCACGGCTCGAAGCAGGTGATCGTTCAGGCGTACGTATTCGCCGAGGACGGGTATGCCGTGCGCGTGAGGATCGCCTTTCCTGGAAGGTCCGTCGAGTGCCCTGCCTTCGACGAGGCGACGGACTATTTGCGGGCGCTTACGAACGCCGAGCTCTCACCGGGCTTCTGGCCGACGCCGAAGACGAGGCCTCCGCCTCGATGGCGGTGAAGTCGCCGGCGGTTCAAGGCGAGCGCTACGAAATGGAATCCAGTATGGACCTCGCAGTGGCAACTCAGATCATCCGGCGCTGCCCCACCGTCATCTTGAAGAATCGCTACTCGCTCTGGTACGACGAGGACGGCTGGGAATTCGACGTGTTCGCCGGCCAGAACGAGGGGCTCATCGTGGCCGAATGCGAGAGGCTCGCGCCCGTCGTCGACCTGAAAATCCCCGAGTTCTGCGTCACGGAGGTCTCCGACGACATGCGCTTCACACGACTACCTGTCGAAGGCTCCTGGAGGCATTAGGGGCCGATGTACGCCCTCGAACTCGCTGCGCGCGGCCGCACTTCATGAACTTGGACGGCGACGGCGGCGGACCTGGGAAGGGCGCGGGCTGAACCGGGGCGTGCATTGCGTCAAAGTTGACAAGCCCATATACCCGCGGCCTTCGCAATGGGATACCGTAGACACGGTACAAGCAATGCGGCGGGCGCCGACTCCGCCGGAAAAGCGAAAGCGAGGAAGCGATGAGCGAATCCGACATCCCACACTTGCCAGCGCCGCCGCGGGCGAAAGGGCCCGTCAACATCGTTGTCATGGGCGTTGCGGGCTCTGGAAAGACAACGATCGGCATGATGCTCGGAGGCAAACTCGGCTACGTATACGCCGAGGGCGACGAGTTCCACACGCAGGCGAACCGCGACAAGCAGGCGTCCGGACTTCCCCTCGACGACGCCGACCGCCAGCCATGGCTCGAGGCAATTCGAGACTGGATGCGGGCGGAGAACGCCGTCGGCCATTCGACCGTCGTCTCCTGCTCCGCGCTCAAGCGCAAGTATCGCGACACGTTGCGTGAAAACGGCGCTCGAACCGTCTTCGCGCACGTTGCGCCGCCCGAGGACCTCAACGCGGAGAGGATGGAAAAGAGGCGAGGGGCACTTCGCGAACCCCTCGCTGCTGTCAACCAGTACGCCACTTTGGAAGGCTTGAGGACGACGAACTTGGCTACGTGGTCAGTCAACCCGGAACTCCCGAAGAAGTCTTCGTCGAGGTCCTACACGCGCCTGGCAGACCTCTGATGAATTTCACTGTCGGCTAAGTCGATTTGTGATGCCGGTCGAAAGTGCCTAAACTTTTAGACCTACGGTTGCTGCGGATCGCGTGTCTGCGGTATATCATTAGAACAGCACAACTTCATGAGACTTGCGCCCCATCGGAGTGCGCGCAATGGCAAGACGCATCCGTCCCAAATGAGGGTGAGCGTGTGGGAATCCCCGGATTCCTTGCCAGATTGGCTGGGTGGTTCGTTTCCGCTGCTGTCGATTCGAACACGCAGCCTATCTATGTCTTGCTTTTTCTTCGTCCACGCCTTTTCGGCGTTTTCGTTGCTCCGGCATTGGGCTGGAAGCCGCCCTGCTCGACGCCGTCGGCATGTCGAAGCGTTGGCGGTCTGTCGAAGCGCCGTCGGCTTAGACGGCCCGAATCTCGACTCATTCCGGCGGTTTCGACCAGTTGCAGCGGTTTCGACCTGTTGTGGTGGTTTCGACTTGTTCCCGTGGTTCCCGTGGTTTCGACCCGTTTCGGCATAGGAGGGCGGCATGACCGAGTTCCCCGTTTCGATGATCCATCCCGACGCCCGGAGATTCTCTCCGCGACGGCTCTGTTCACCGCCCCCATCGACCTTGAGGCGGCTGCGGCGCGCGTGGGGACGCTGTGGAATGAGAGCGTCGCCTTCGAGATGGGAGGAGGGCGGCAGCTTCTGCGATTTGCGCTGCGCGACGTCGTCGTGCTGCTGCAGAGCCCCGTTCCGGGAGTGCGTGCCGGAAAGGGCGGCTTCGCGCACGTTTTCATGTCGCCTCTGACCTGCTTCGCGCCGATGGAGGACATCGGCGGTTTTGGGAAACTGGAGCGGGAGGTTCTGGGGCTGGGGCGAGAGGCTTTGAGGCCGGAGCGGGAGGCTCTGGGGCTGGAGCGGGAGGCTTTGGGCGAGAAGCCGGCGGTTCGGGAGGCGAAGTTGGCGATCGGGCGGCGGATGCGGGCGGATCGGGGATTCCGGGTTTCACCGGCGAGGAGATCGCGGAACTGAAGGGGCTCCTCGCGAGGTCGGATTGAGGCGGCGCGCGCTGACCGCGCACGTCGTTCTCGCGGAAGTGGCCGACGCGCTCATGCGCGAGAGTCTGCGGTGGGAGCTCTTCCGGCGGAGCTCGGCGTCGTGCAGCCTCCGCGGATGGTTGTCGAACTACGGACCTCTTGAGCAAGGGGCAGGCCCCGATCCCGCTGTGGGTGGGAATCCGAGTGTCCAAGCCGGACCTCGTTTACGGCCGGACATTGGGACTGCCGTTGTTCGGGCATCTCGACCTTGAGGTGGTCGGGTCCCTGCACAGCGAAGAGAGGTCATGCGATGCTCTCAAACGTGATCGACTACTCTGCTTTCTGCCGACGCCTTCCCTGCTTCCCGGGCAAAGCGTCGGGTATCGCGACGGCAACAGGATCTGGCGATTTCGCAGGCTGTGAGCCCGGCCGACCGTGCGGCAGTTTTTGCACATCGGGTTCTAGAGTTCGTTCCAGGGATGTGCGGGACCTTTGGAGCGAAAAACTCACGATGAACCGCCGATGCGTTCGTTCCAGGGTTGCTCAGACGCTTGGCCTCTGTGTGCAGGTGGCCTACTGTGCGCGGGGTCTGGCGGTGGGGCTGCGCGGTGTGTGATGCGCGCTGGTGCGGGGTGGAGGTCGCGCGGCTGGTGCGGAGGCGTCGTCGTCGGACGTCCTGCGAGGTCGACTTTGCGAGTAAGCAACAGAAAATATCGAACAGAAAATCTGAAACCATATCAAGTTTCGCGTATGATGGAGGAGGCGCCGGGGATCTCACGGAACAAGTCTCGGCCCACCCTGGCGGTCATTCCTCTGCAATCGATCTCGAGGCTTTGGCCGAAGTGGAGCCAGCCGCTTTTTGACGATGGAACCGCACTGTCGATGACTCAGCTTGCCCGGCTGGCATGCGACTCTTCGGTTGGCGGCATCGCGCTCTCGGCGACCGGGGAAGTTCTCGACGCGGGGCGAAACAAGCGTTTGTTCACACCTGGGCAGACTCACGCTGTAATCGCCAGAGATCGAACCTGCCGATCCCCGGGATGCTCGGAGACGATCCAGCACGGTCAGATCCACCATGCCTTGCCCTGGAAAAGGAGGCGCGACAGACCTGGCCAACGCCGTCCTGCTGTGCTGGCATCCTGTGCCTCGTCGCATCGCGAGATGACGACCATCGCCCACCACGACGGCGGATTCGTCTTCACTCGGCCAGATGGAACAATCATTGGAACGCGAAGGCACGGGGTGTGAAGATGGGCCGCGAAAGACGATTAAACGCACGGCGATCGCGAGTTCAGGCTTCGCGTCGGGCGCGTGCGGCGCTACACTCTCACGAGACGGCGGAGCGATTCGACGTCTCGGTTTCAAACCGGCTGTGGTGGCAGCGCAGGGCGAACCCCCGCATCCCGCACCGAGATGCCCTGTCCAGGAGTTCTCCGTGAGCTACCGTCATGCCCGCCGAGGGATACTTCGACATCGTCGCAGTATGCTTCGTCGCATTCCTTCTGCTGTCCAACATCGCCGCCACGAAACTCATCGGCGTAGACGTAGCCTCGGAGGCTTTTCATGGCACCTGGTGTTCGACGGCGGAGCCATCCCTTCCCGCTGACATACATACTCGCGACGTCCTCTCCGGGAAGTCTACGGTTTTTTCGGCGGGCGCGCAGAGTCATCGTCGCTGGATTCGTCGTTCAGACTTGGCGTCTTTGACTTTCTGCTCGTTCAGATCGCGCCGTCCGACCCGGACTACAAGAACCAGAGGCTTTTGAAGCGGTTCAGGGCCAGGTGCCGCGCTTCGTCGTCGCTCTCGCTGCTGGGATACTGCGGGGCAACTCCTCAACCTTGTGCTTGTCGAGATCAAAAGGCATTCGAGAGAAACGCCTATGGGCGCGTCCCTGCTCGGATCGACCGTGGCTGGGAGAGGCGCCGACACCGCCGTCTTCTGCCTCATCGCGTGGACCGGGAGACGCCGGGATGGGCCACGATCTTGCAACCTCATGCTCGTCTGCTTCGCCTCACAAAAGTCGGCGTCGAAGCCTGTTTTCCTGCCGCTGACCTACGCCGTCATCGGATTCGTCAGAAGACGGACCCCGAGTATGCGGAATCCTCCCGAAAAGAAGGCCTCGTGCGAAGAGCGGGCTTCCTGCGAAGAGTTTCGAGGCCGACAGCAAGGATGATGAGATGACGTTTGAGATTCGAGCGCGCTGAGATCGCCCACCGCGCCGCACCGTGCTGGCCACCCACACGGCGAGATTGCCACACCCGCTTTCGTTTCGGTCGGAACCAAAGCCACCGTCAAGGCGGTGGCGCCCGAGGCGATTGCCGACGCTCGGCGCGCAGGCCGTGCTCGCCAACGCCTATCACCTCCAGCGCAGCCGGGCTCCGACATCGTCGACGAAGCCGGCGGGCTCGGAAAATTATGAACTGGCGGCCCGACGTTCCTCACCGACTCGGAGCGGGTTTTCAGGTCCCATCTTTTAGGGTCGGGCTTCAGGTCCTTTCGAGGAGTTCTCGGGCTCCTCGCACGCCGACGGGACGGTGGTCGCCGTCGAAGGAACGCTGCAGCCGACGTCGACGACGACGGCGTAGTGGTTTTCGCCCCACCTCGACCGGAAGTCGATCACCGATTCACGCCCGAAGTCTCAATGCGCATTCAGCACGAGCTTGGGGCGGACGTGATCTTCGCTCGACGAGCTGGACGACGTTGCTCAACTCCCCGCCTCACGGTGAGGAGCGTCCGAACGCACGAGGCGATGGGCCTGCGGTGTCTGGCGGCCCATCGCACTCACGGCCGAGCGCGAAGGCAAGCCCTACCAGCAGCTCTCTGAGTCGTCCAGGCGCCCAGTACGAGGATCTCGGCAGTGAGCCGCCCGCGACCTCCGCGCGATGGAAGCGACGGGCAGAACTCGACGGCTTTGGCATCGGAGGGCGCTGGAGAAGGAAAATCTGAGGACGATCGTCGGGTGGGTCTCGCAGGAACTGCCCGAAGATCGGGCGCGCCACCTCGGGATCTCCGAGCCGGACGATTTCTTCGCGGCGGTGGAGGCCGGGCCGACTACGTCCCGACTGCGTCAGCCCTTCCCCGCGTCGCCCGCAACGCCGCGATCTATCTCGCCTGACGGGAGGTTCCAATCACGCGCGCCCAGTTCAGGCGCGATTTCAACCCGCTCGTGCCCGGATGCGGCTGTATGCACGCACCACCACGCGCCTACCTCCACCATCTGTACAAAAGCCAAAGATGCTCTTTTCCACACCTGCGACGATCCACAACGGCATTTCGACCGCGTCTGTCGACGGGGATCGCGCGGGCGATCGAAGCGGGCGACTATGCGGACTTCGCGAGGAGACCCTTGGCTCACGCGGGGAAATGGGGGAGAGGCACGGGACTCAGAGCGGACCGCGGAGCCATGCCGCGCTCAGAACTCGCGTTGGAGGCCTCTTTGAGGGCGGCCATCTGCCGTCGTGAAAGCCGGCGACGTTCAGCGCACACACGTTGTGCATGGGGGACAGTCCTCGTGCCAGACGACGCGGGCCACCTGTTCGAAGCCGCACGTGGTCGGAGGTCTCCAGCGTCCACGGATGGGGAGATCTCTGGCGCACGAAATCGATGCGTACCGGCGTCGGGAACGGATCCGAAGCCGTCGAGGGACGTCCAACGTCGTCGCGAGGAGGGTGAGACGCCGTCGCGAATCACCTCGAAGGGGCGCCAGCCTCGAAATCGCTCGCCCGCGCGCATCTCGCGTTCCTGCACGTTGATCGCATCGCTGCGAGCGCGCGCGAGTTTTGGAAAGGATGCGGGCGGCGGATGGTCGTTCATCGGAATCACTCGCTCCACCCGTCGCCGGTCACAACGTGCGGAAGGGGTAGATCGATTCGCGTCGGGCCGCGCCCGCGAAAAGATACTCGGGAACAGCGGGCGAGATGCGGATCGTCGGCCATCACCACGAACGCCAGGTCGCGCGAGGCGGAACGAACAAGCGAGGCCGTCGTCGTGGACGGAACTGAGCGACTCGGCCACGGTGAGCGCCATTTTCGACGTCACGTGAACCACGAGCTGATAGCTGGGAGGGCCGGCGAACTCGAAAATCTGCGTGCCCCCGCGAGAGTCCCTGGCTGAACCTGCACGGAAGGCTGGGCGGCTGGTCGGGTCGGAGGTCCGCAGATGCATGAGCGCCTGCTGGAAGAAAACCGACGATGTCGGTGGAAGCCCCAGCCGTTCGGCGTCGGAGAAGTCACATGGGCGCGACGAGGTCGCGGCTCGTCGATCAGCGATGCTGCGCCCACGAGCGCGTGAGGGGACGTAGATCATCGAGTCGTCGCGCGCGTGGTCGTGGGAGGCGACGAAGTAGTCGGCGCTGCGCACGATCGGCATGCTGGGCCAGCAGACTCTCCGCTGCTTGCGTCCAACGGCTCGCGGCGTTCGGCTGCGACGGCGGAAGGGCTCGTCCTCCGGCGGGCCTCGTCGAACGACTGGAGCTCGAAGGCCGGTCGATAGCCGTCGGCTCGGGCTCTGCCCATCGGACGCGTCGATTCAAACGCGCACAGGCGGAGGGCCCGATTCGGCGGGGGCGGACTCGACGGGCGTGACTGGCGCGGGCGACGCCGATGGAAATGAGGCGGTCGAGGAGCTTTTGCGGCGGACGGGTTCGGCCGACCGTCGATCATTTGGCCGGGGCTGAAAGCGAGAACGTGCGCCGTCGAGCGCAGAATGTCGCCATCTCGCCGTCGACGATCGACGACGCGCCCGTCGTCGGGTGTGCGCCGCCGCGACGTCGAATGCCCAGTCGATGAAACCCGCGGCGGTCATTTCTCCCGAAATGGCGGCAAAAGCTCACCTGTTCGTTCCGCGCGATCGGGGAAGAGGCCGGATCGAGCGAGGCGGAGGTCGGGACGAAGGTCGTGCTTTCTTTGTGTTTAAGCCGAATCATTCCACTTTGAGCATCGTTTTGGTGCGCGCGCGAAGCCTCGTCGGCTGAACGCGTCCGCGGCGGTCATCGGCCGGCCGGGCGAGGCGGTGCGGGCGACGAGATCGATGCCGCGACGAGGCGCGGAGCGAGGAGAGAAGGGCGAGTGACGAGGGTGGGCAGGAGCCTTCGTTGGGGCGGCGCGTGATGCGATGTCGATCGAGCGCGAGCGCTGCGCTCGCGAAAAGCGGGGAAGGCGTCTTGCAGCTAGGGCAAAAGGCAATATATTTTTGAACAGCGGTCCTCGCGCTCGTTCGAATAGTCGAAGAGGGCGGGAGCCCTGCCGTGCGCGGGTTCCTCCTCATGCCACCGCGTGCGGAACATCCAATAGGAGCATGTCTTTGCCGCGTTCGGCGACCCGGCGCGACCCGACACGCGATGCCCGAGGCCCCGCCGTCGGGCTTTCGAGGCGCACCCAGCGTCTGGTCTCAACTGCGGGCGACTGCGGCGATCCTCCTCGCTCACGGAGCTATCGCCGCGTCCCAGGGCATCGACAGGGCCGAACTCTTTGAACGACGGCGGTGTGGGTCACGAACCAGAGTTCGCGCATGCTAACCATGCGAATTACCCTCACAATCGATCGACGCCTCCGACAGGACGAAGTCCGACACATTCGACGTGCTCCAGGAAGAGAGACACGGTTCTCTCGCAAAGCATGGAGGCCGGGACGCTTGCGGCGGTCGATCCGGCCAAGTCCCTCATCGGCACGGAGCAGCAACTCGAACGGTCGACGGCGTCGGGCTGGGCGGCGGCACTGTCGGCCTCATCGACTCCGCGGGAAAGGTCTGGACGACGGGCTCGTCGCTTCCCAGCTTCGCCCGAGGTCGCGGAGCCGACGACCGAAGGCGTCGAGGACGGACGATGGCTGCGTATCGACGGGTCCGTCCATCGTCGTCTCGGCCAAGGAGAAGGTTCTCGCACGATGCATGCCGAGGGCCCTGGCTTACGCGGATCGAGCACGATTCCCGGATGAGCTCGCCTCGGTCAAGGGGCTCCAGATCAGCTCTGGTCGGCGATAAAGCGTGGTGCTCGACCTCGATTCGGCAGCCCGCTTCCCGACGGCAAGCTCGTCTCGCTCGAGACAGCAACGGCTTGCGCTTCCGCAGAGCCCGGGCCGAAGTCTCGGACGCGCTTCGTGGCCTCATCGACGTCGCTGCTACCGCGTTTCCTCGACGACGGCGCCGTCACGAAAGCCGCCGACCCAGACAACCCGAACGCGGGGAAAGCGTCGGTGCTCCACTGCTGCGCTACGGCGTGGCCAACACCGTTGCTTTTGTGCGAGACTGCGACGGCAACGCCGACGACGTCTCGCGCCCCGCCGAGAAGCCGAGGCGAGCGAGCGTGCGCTTCCGCACAAACAGAAGATCAGTCGTCCTCAACGACGTGGCCAACGGCAAACGTGTGGCTCTCGACAAAGACATGGTTCTGGTCAACGACTGGAACAACATCAACCAAAGCGAAGACGTCGACGACGACGAAGGAAGACAGCCTGACCTCAACACTCAGCAGCAAGACCCCAACAGGACTGGACGAGAACCACCTGCCGAAGGCGGAGAACGACCTTCGGCGTCCGGCCGCGTTCGGACGCCGCTCGTGACCTTCAACGACAACGACGAGACGGGGACATCCTGACGGGTCAAGTGCTGCCAGCGCCGTCCTTCGGCACGGTTGGCCGTCAGCGCAACGGTCAGCTTGCAGATCGACGTGCCCGAAGGGGCGACCGATCGACGTCCTTCACGCATGAGGCTGACGCGGCGTGGGCGCGATCGCGACGGTGAACGTTCTCGACCACCCGTGCAGCCAGAACGCTGCGCCCGTAAAGTGATCACTACGAGCCAAGCCTTCCTCCGGCGGCACGACGATCTCCTCCAGGCAAGCTCGGGGATTGGATCGCCCGACTGGCGACCAGATCACCAAGAGCGCCGCCGAACGAAAGGGTCGAACGCCTCGTTCGCAGTACCGACCCGTCTCCACCTCCGACTGGCCAGGCGTGGCGCGCTAACGTCAACCAGTCGCCGTTCGGACGGACAGGTGACACAACGGTCACTGTCGGCATCAGCGCACCGAGCGTCAATCAGCCTCCCCAGGCCAGTCGGCGATCTCGTAAGTGCGCGTCGTGTGGCCGGCGAATCGACCACGGCACTGCTGCCACCATGGTCGCCAACGGCGACTTCGCTCAAGCTCGTGAGCTCAGCCTTTGCGCCCTCAGGGCCTGACCGCCGTCTCGATCAGAGCATCGTGACGTCTCGGCGTCTGCGGGTCAGCAATTCCTACTGTCAGAGACGTGGCTTGTTCTGGTTTGCCGACGTCGTCAGAGGGGGATCCGCGTCGGTAATGAGCGGCGACGCCAACTCGACGCCGGAGATCGTTTATAGAACGACATTGGTGAGCGTGCCAGCCGGAAAGCCAGAACCGAATGACGTTGACCACCACCCAACCCCTGGCGGCGGTCATTACGCTCCAGTCCGTCAGACTGGGCCGGGTTCCAAGCTCGTCGTCTCTCCGTACAACCACGAACATGCGTCAGGGTCGCGCCGGCCGGGCTGGACGCGAAAACCCACTACCGTCAGCGGAAGCCAGACCGCGACCGGCCGGGTCAAGGTCAGTTCCTACGCTCGCGGCGGACGCCGCAGGCGCCGCCCGTGCTCGCCGACGACCAGCTCATCGTCCGGGCCGGAGACGTCGGTCGTGCGCGTGCTGGCGAACGACAGGTCCCCGGCAACCTCAAGATGACCGTGCTGCCAGAACCTGCGGTCGAACGCCCAGAAGGATCAGGGGAAAGTCTTCCCTCTCAACAACGTCGTTCGCTTCAGAGCGGGAAGAAGCCCGGCTCCCGTGAAGGTCGATGTACACCGTCCAGACTCCTTAAGCCACACCGGGAGTCCGCCACCGTCAACATCGCATCGCTGCCGCCGACGCGAGAAGGACAGACCCGCCCATGCCGAGAACTATCACGGCCCCGCGCCGTCGTCGGCGAAGCTGAGATATAACGGTTCCGCTCTGACCGGGATCGACCCGAGGGCGACTCGGTCGAGTCATCGTCGTCAGATCGCGTCGAAGCTCGGCCTCGTGGAGGTCGGCGGCGATTTCGCAGTACACGGCCGGCAAGCCGGAACCGACAGCTTCAGTACATCATGCGCGACACGTACGGGAAGACAGGCGACGGCGAGTACGCGTGGGCGTGGTTCCGGCGCCCGGCCAACCAGCCGCCCAACGCGAGTTTCCGACCAGGTTCGGTGCGGCCCGGGACGAAAGGTGTCGGTGCCCGTGACGCAGAACGACTCGGACCCCGACAGCGGCGACACGCCGAGCTCGTGGCCAGTTCGGCCGAGCAAGGCCAGGACCTCAAAGTCTCCAGGCGCCACCAGCAGAAGTCATCGTCACGCCCAAAACGGCGGGGTCCTATCCCGTCTCCTACCGGATAACCGACGGCGAGGGGCGGATTCTGGGAGGGCCTGCTGGCGTCAACGTCTCGCCCGACGCCCCGCGTGCTGGCGCCCATCGCCCGCGACGATTCCGTGAGTCGGGACAGGCCTTCGGCGAAAGACAAGGTGAGGTCGACGTGCTCGCCAACGACACAAGCTGACGGCGACGTCTACGACGAGAAAGTCGAATCCGACGGCAGGCGTGACCGTCAACTCCGACAAGTCCGTGACCATCAAGACCTCCGACAAGGCGGATCATCCCGCCTACAAGGTAGAGGACTCCACGGGGATGGAATCGGCCGCCGTCGTTGCGCGCTGACCGAACAGACCGAGCCTCGTCGTCGACACGTCGAAGACGATCGTCGCCGAGGCCGATGCCAAAAGAAGATCAAAATCAACGATTACATCCTCAGCGCTCAGGCAGGGTCCGTCATCATGACGACCCCAGCAAGGTGCCGCGTCGGTCGGATGGAACAGCGCTCTACACGGACGAGCGGACGATCACCTTACCTCGCAGTCGGACTTTTCCGGCCCGACGATTGAGTCACCCTCGAGGTCACGGACGGAAAGGACCGCAACGACGGCGGCAGCCTGGTCGGGACCCACGGCTTCCGGTCGAGGTCAAGCCCTCGGCAACCGTCCGCGAGTTCGCCGACGCCCGTGCAGTCGAGACCGGATCGACGAAGCCCGTTTTCGGCGAGCCTGGCGGCGATGACGACCGACCAGGACCGGGGCGACGATCCGAAGGACTTCACGTGCTGCGGTGCAAGGCTCCAGCGATCGACGCCGAGGTCTCCGGGTCCGTGCTCTCCGTCAAGGCCGACGCCGAGTCTGGCCCAGCTCCGCGAGGCCGCGCGGGCAGAGTCCATCGACGACAGGCACAATTCCAGTCAGGCCAGGTTCCCGTGACGATCGTCAAGACGGACAGACCGCTCATCCAGGTCGCCTCCCTAGCGAGGAGACCGTGAAGGCGGGGAGCTCACGGAGTCGACGCATGTCGCGTCGTCAACCCCTTCCCGGACAAAGCCCACTTGTCGATAGCCGGCCAACCGACGATTTCAAGGCTGAGTCAGAGTCAAGCCTCCTCCTCAGGGAACCGTCGTCTCCGTGTCGATTCAGCCCGACGTTACGGGGGACATTTACGTCTCCTATCAGCGCCTGGACGCCACGGGCTGGCGAAAAGGTCGAGTGCGCGGCCAGTTCAGCTCTCGGTCCTGCGCGGGCCTCGGTGCAGATCCTCGGCGCGCGGGTGACGAACAAGAACTCTACGGCGATCGGCGGAAGGTCATCGAGTTTTCAACGGCTCGCCGTGACCGACGTCGTGGTCCGCGACGTGAGCTGCGGGGCGACGAAAAGCAGCTGTGCGCGCGGTCCCAATGCCAGCTGGACGGGCGGACTCTCGGCATCGACCACTATGTTGAGGTCACGGCGTACGACGCGGTCGGCGCTTCGACGCCACGCGGGTCGGCGCCCGTGCTCATGGACATCGTGCCGAACCGGCCGGCGGGCGTCGGCGACTCCCGGCGACGGCAGTGACCTTCTCGTGGAACGCGTGTCTTCCGACGGCGCCCGGTGACGGCGTTGACGCTCAACGTCACGCGAGTGCAGTCCGGGCTGACGTCGGGCGCGACCGTCCGCGTCCTCAACGGGACTTCCGGTTCGCGACCCTCGTGGCCACGAACAGGCGAGGGCGGTCCAGGCCGTCCGCGCCCTCGGCGCCCCGTCACGCCCTTCGGCCGCCCAGGGCGCCTTCTCTGCGAACGTCGAGAACACGTCGGTGAACACGTCGGGCGGCGGCGGCAAGGCCATGCGACCGTGCGCTGGACGGAAGCGCGCCGAGCAACAGGCATGATCGAGGTCCTGCGTACCGCAGGCCAGCGCACGGGCGAGACGTGACGGTCGTCGCAGCAAGAATTCCGTTGTCGCGGACATCGCGCTACGCAGGCCAGCCCGTGAGCTTCACCGTCACGGCTCGCCAGCAGCAGGGAACCCGGGCTCGTCCACGGCCGCAAACGCCGGCTCCGTTCGGATCCTGGGTCGCTCAGCGCCCTCGCGGAAGTCGCATCGAGGCGTGACGGGAACCTCCCGGGCGGTGGGCATCGACTGATATGCGCCTCGCGGATCCAGCGACCAACGCCGGCGCAGTCGGTGCTCGTTCACGGTATCTCGACGCAGCGCTCACTGGAAACGGATCGACGTGCGGAGCCAGATCGTTCGCAGCCTGCCCAACGGACAGCAAAGCGCGTCAAAGCTACAGTTCCGGGCCTTCGCACCGTCTCGGAGAAACCGCGACCTCGTCTTCCTCGTCGGCAACGATGTCGTCCCTACGCAGCCGACGCCGCCGGACGCGTTCTCCTGCGGCTGGGAGGAGCCCGGCGACGACGACGTCATCTGCGTGGAGCGGAGGTTCGCATAACGGGTCCCTCAGCGAATAACCACCATAACGGGAAGGCGGCATCAGAGTCAGAATCCGTCGATTTCTCGAGAACTGGTGAAGATCGACGACGTCGGATGGGGCCGGTCGGGTATTGCATCAGGGTCAGCCGGTCCTCCCGCAAGGAGCTCGACAGCGACTCAGCGCCAACGACCCTCATGCCGGGCGAGCGCGTGGGCATGTGCTCCGTTGCCTGGCGCTCCGATCCGGGAGGCGCGCTGGGCGGGCGCCTCCCCAGGAGCCCCTCGCTCTGCCGCCCGAGGGCCGCCGCGTTCACGCACGCCGCGGGCGAGAAAAAGCGCGAGAAAGATCGACAGGAAGAACATGACTCAACAGCAGAACAGGTGACCGGGCAGAACGCCGCGTGGTTCTGCGGAGACGTTCGGAGGATCGTCAGCAACGTCGGCCGTGCGCTTCTGGGCAGGACGACGTCATTCTGCTCGCTCGTGCCGGGGGCCACTGCTTCTCGAAGACGCGACCGAAAACGGCTCTCGCCCGGTCGATCGCGGCAACCGTGCAAGGCACGCATTCGCGCATCAGTTCACCCGGACCTTCTTCGTCCGACGATCACGGGCGTGACGATCTCTACGACCAGAAAACCGGCGAATGGAACTTCCACAGGGGCCGATCTGCGCCTCGATCGTCCTCGCCGACGAGATCAACCGCGCTCCTAAAACCCAGTCCGCCCTGTTGGAGGTCATGGAGGAGTCGCGTGACGGTCGACGTGGCCCACGAGTATCAGGCGTCCCTTTGGTGATTGCCGCAGAATCCCGTGGAGCAGGCCAGACGTACCCGCTGCCAGGCGCAGCTCGATCGCTTCCTCGTCACAGACTCCGTCGGGATCAGAACGCCGCGGTGGTGAGATCCTCGAGGCGCGGCCTCGCCGGACCGTTCGAAGGACCTTCCTCCGGTGATTTTCAACTAGCGCGGTCGATGAGATGTCGCGCGGGGCGGCAGACAACTTCGCCAGCGAAGCGGTGCTCCGGTTACGTCCAGAGTCTCGTCGGGCCACCCGCGCGTCGAAGGACGTGCGGGTCGGAGATCTCCACGCGCGGCGCGATCTCGATGGTTCGCGCCGTCGCGCTGCGGCCTCTCGCGGGGCCGGAACTACGTCCTCCCCGACGACGTCAAGGCCTGGCCCGTCGTGGGACCACCGCTCGTTCTCGATCCGGACCGCCGAGTTCGCCGGGAGCATTGAGAGAGGCGGTCGTCGACGCGCCCTGGAAGAGTGCCGGCGCCGACGCTGCGCAAATAGAATGGCCTTTCTGACGTGAAGAATCAGGGGCCGCCGTCCCTCAGGCGGGCCCCTTCCGTCTGCGGCGCGCCGCCGCTTCCCGCCGCCGGACGCCGCGGCGCCGCTGGGCGCGAGCGGGCGTCCGCTATCGGACTCCGCCGCGCAGATCCCGTGCCCAGGGTCTGTCACGGTTTCGGCTGGGCCGTGCTCGTCTTGGCGATCCTGCCCTGGCCTACGGCCGCCAGCCACATGGATGGAGCTCGTCTGCCTGGCCGTGCTCTTGGGCGTCGTGGATGAGTCGCCGTGGCGTGGACGATAGGGGAGGTGTCTCCACAAGGTCGATCTGACGCTCGCCTCCAGCCGCGTCGTCTCGGGCGAAACCGCCGTCGGAGAGTTGACGGGTCGCCAGCACGGCGGCCAGGCCCCTATCCGTCGTCGGTCGTCGAGGTGCCCGTGGGCGCCACGGTCGCGCAATTCAGGTTCCGATCCTCCGGGAGACCGCGCGTTCAACGAAATCTTCACGATTCCGACGCATCGACGCAGTGATCCAGTGACACTGTCCGCGTGCGCAGGCTCCGGCGCTCGCTGCGCCGCGAACAGGTGTGGGTGGAACGCCACACCTCTACGTCCACCCAAAACCGTCAACTGGGCTCCGTCTTCCATAGGGTTCATCCGCGACATCGAGGCGCCGCGACCACGACCTTTTCCTCGAACGACGTCGCCTTCCCGCCCACTGCGCGACTGCATCCCGGGCGACGATCGGCAACGTCCACTGGAAGACGACCGACGCGCACGGGCAGAGCTCATGGTCTCGCCATTCGAGGAGACCGGAGGCCCACCTGCTCATCGTCGCTGACGACGCCCGCTCCTGGGCCTCGGAAAAGCAGTACAGGCTCGAGCGTCAGCGTGGCCGCCTCGATCAGGGCGGCGGTCCTGCACGCGCAGGGGACTGAAACCGTCAGCCAGCTCGGCTCTGCCCGCGACCAGTTCTCCAGGCCCTTTCCCACGGCCTGACCCCTTCTGGATCGCCCGCCCGGCGTCGCCCGCCTGCGCAGCCCGTACCGCGACCCGAGCCACCGCGCGCAAACGCCCAGCGTCATCGCGCACTGGTCACGTCCCTGGTCGACGTCGCCAGAAACCTGCGGCCGCGCGATCCTCCCCCGTCAACGCCCGCAATTCGCGCTCCCGGGCGGACGGCAGGGAGCAAAAACGGCGCGCTCGCTCATCGCGGGCCTGCCGCTGGTGACCGTCCCAGGCTGGACGACCGCCCCCTGGCGCTGCAGCAGGGCGGTGACCTGATGCCCGCAAGCCGTCTACGCTGCATGGACGCCAGGCCTCGTCGATCATGCTCGTCGCCAGCGAGCATGAGCGTGCGAAACCAGTTTTCCGGCGACCTCAGCGGATACGTCGCCGCCGTCGGCGCGCATCGCGCCATGGGCGTGGCCGTCGCTCGCTCTGCTCGCGGCCCGCTCACTGCCGTGGCTCACGGCCGTTTTCGGCGTCGCTGCTACCTGCTGTTCGGCAGGGCGATCGCTAGGCCCGTGCCGCCGCAGAGCTGACTTCCGAACTCGAGTTCACAGATCTCATGGTGCAGACCCCATCAAGGGAATTGGAAGGGACCCTCTCCGCTCACTCCGCGCGCGGCAACTGTGCCGGACCGTCACTGCCCTACTTCGCGTGCCTTGTTGCGGCGCTCATATGCGGCTGCTGGCGCTGCGCCCTCGCGCCTTGAGTGGGCGTCATTCCCGTCAGGCTGGTCGTGATCCCGGGAATCCTCTTCGGCTCGGGCGCAGGCGCCTCTGGCCCGTTGGGATCGAGTGACCGTAGGCCTGATCAGCCTCGTCTGGTGCTCGCGCGCGTCATCGAGGCGCAGAGCTGTGGCGGTCTCCGCCGCGGGCGGGGAGAGGCGGGCCGACGTCGCCGGAACGGGGCCTCGCTCGCAGGGGCGGGCGCTGGCGGCGCTGTGGCTCGCTCCGCGCTCACGGACTCGCAGGCGCGGTCCGCGTGCCGACGTCGTCCCGCCGCTCAATGTGCGCGAGTATCCGTCGCTGTCTGATTTTCCGCTCGTACAACGACCAGCGTGCGAGCACGAGACCCTTTCTCCGTCGGCGGGCTGAAGAAGGACGAGCGGTACGCCTGGCCACCTCCGACGTCTACGACGGGATCGTCTGGCAAAGCCGTCGACCGAAACGGTGGCTTCCGGGATCGCCCGGAGGTCTCCCTCGGAACCCGCCCGCCAGGTCCCGTCCCAGCAGACTTTCGATTTCGGTGGGCGAGTACTCAGGCGTACGGGTTCCGGGGGAGGCGCCTGCACCCACCCTGCGATTTGGGCGATCGGGCGAAGAAGCTCCAGACGACCTCTGACTCTCCTCCGAGCGGAGTCGCGCGGCCGTCACTCCCTGAGAGAGGGGACTCATGCGGATCATGGGCCCATCGTCCGGCCCCGCCCCGTCGGACAGGCGGCTCGAAAGGGCCACGCGCTGGGCGGTGCCCGATGGAGGAGAATGCGAATGTGCCCAAACGCCGTCGCCGCGAGACCCAGAAGATCCTCAAGGGGACGATATGCCCGATTCAGCAGGCCCGCGCAATCGAGCAGCACCTGAGAACAGCAGGTTTCCCCGCGGGCGGCGACAGTCTCCGCTCGGGGCACAGAAATCGGGAGAGGATCCAGACTTTCTTTGAGGCGAGGCTACTGCAGGGGCGACGGCGAGAGAGTACGCGCCGCTTACGGTCTCATGGCGAGGTCGGCGGAATGCGCCCGCGCATCGTCATGGGCTTCTGTCGACTCCTCACAAGGACGGAACGGTCAACATCAAGGGCCGCGACGCTCACGTGGGCGTCGAGATCAACCCCGACGGGTGCGGGTGGGTGATGTTGACCCGACCCGCCGCGAGACAAGCTGCAGACTCAAGGCCCAAAACCGAGCCGAACCCCGGCCCATCGTGATCCAGCCGCCCGACCCAGCTCGATCAGCCGGTCGAGCTGACCCCCACCAACCAAAACGACGACGACCGGGCCAGAAGGACGAGGACGCGCGGGCTTCCCGCTGGCTCGTCTGCATCGCAGCAAGGACTGGCGTCACGCTGCTCGTCGTCGGCCCTTCGTGGCGGTTTCGCGCGCGAAGGCGCGCTGCAGACTCGTCGAGGCGGACGAAGGCCGTCCCGGACGAGAGGCCGCCCGGAGCATGGGAGGATGTGACAGCGTCGCGCCCGCGACGGGCGGACGACAGTCTGTCGCGGATGACCCGCAGCGAGCGAGGCGTCCGCCGCGGCGGACGCAGTCGCAGAGCCCTTTCTGGGAAGAAGAAGCTCGCAGGAAAAACGGAATCGATTCAGCGCCCATCGTAGGGGAAACGGCCCCGCCAGGCCGACGCCCGGTTTTCGGAAGCGGTGATATTGGCGATACTCGGCTGCGATGTGGCGAAGCGCGGAGGCGAAGTCTGTCATCCGTCGAGCCTCAGCCAGAAGGTCGCGTTTCAGTTGAAATCCTTTGGAGCGCGCGCAAGTCGAAGCCTCCGCGGGCGGGCGCGTCGCTGGAAGCGGCGGAAATCGTTCAAGGCGAGCGGTCCCCATGAACAGGGGTGAGCGCGGATCCGCCGGGTCGGTATATCACTCCCCAGAGACCTAATGAAAAGAGGGAACTCATGAGTGACATGAGGGTGTTCTATCAGCCAGCGGGCAAGAAGCGGCGTCCGCACCGCGTCGCGGATCCTCAGCCTTCTCATCGTTGTGGCCGGCTACGGCGCGGCTCTACCGATAGTGGACGCGGTTTCCGCCGCCTGGCGAAAGACCGATGCTACGTCGCGTGCGCGTGGGGCTGATCGTCGTTTTCATCGCGGGCAGCTGTGACGCGTCGCCCAAAGGGACCCTTCCGGGACTGACGTCTCTCTGGCGTGGTGGCCCGTCCAGACGAGGGACGGCAGCAATGCTCAGGTGTTTACAGTGCAGAAGTACGCCGCCGGGCACGCCGTGACTGGCGACCCTCGTCGTCGGCCTCCCGTTCATCAGCTCATTTCACGAGCGGCCGCTTCGGTGCCGCGGTTCGACAGGATCGGAGCATCATCTGCGATCGACGACATCGAGACGACGACGACAGATGGCAGTCCTCCGCCGCGAGGCGCCCGGCTGGCGCAGTCCGCCCGGATCGCCGATGGCCGCCCTTTGCGGCTCCGTCCAGGAATGTCGGCTGCCGAGCGCGAAGCCGATCCTACGCGCGCAGGCGCCAGGGCTGGTCGGCCCCGGCTACTCCAGGTCGTCGACCAGCGGCGGGCTCCGCCGGCAGCGTACGAGCAGTCGGCCTACAGTGCGCCGGGAGGGCGGCGTGCGGACAGTCGGCTACTGGCGCGCCCGGAGGCGGCGTGCGGACGAGTCCGCTTACGCAGCGCGCCCGCGCGTGCGATCCGCGGTACGGGGCGCCCGCGAGAGCGCTCCTTCGGTAGCCGGCGCCGACTACTCGGCGCCCGGCTATCCGAGCAGCTTATCCTGCCCCCGGCCATCCCGCGCACGGGACACGTCCCAATTGCGCCTCCTGGGAACCAGCCGCCGGTCCTGAGAGGGGCCGGGCGTCAGAGCGCGCCCGCAGCAGCACAGGGCACCGGCTCAGAGCTCGAGATCCTTGAGCAGCTCGACAGTGGGAATCTCTCCTGCCGCTGGGCCTTCTCCGCCCGCCCGGACTCCTCTTCCACGCCGGTCGCGTTCGGCGCGCTCGCGCCACGCGCTCTCCGCCGTCGTCGGCGGCGCGCGAGAGGCTCCGCCTGCTGCCGGGCAGAGGCCGCGGGCGAGCCAGATCACGAGGTTGCAGGGCAGCCAGGAGCCCGCCACCACGTGCGTCAGATGTTCGACGACGGCGTGACCCACGTCACCTCAGGGAACCGTGGTGCTCAGGAAGAAACCCCGTCGTCCGACCGTCATCGTGGCCTCGGCCACGTGCCGATGCCCGTGGCGACCTGCGAAATCGGTCGCCAAGACCCGTCGCGCTCACCCTCATGCCGGGGGCGTCAGGATCGATCGATCTCAGATCGACCAGCAGGACCATCGTCGTCTCTCCGGACGGCCAGCCGGTCCCCGTGCGGCCGAACCACCCGTGCTCGCCACCGGCGGCACGCAGCGTCGTCTTCCGGCGGAGCGCCGCGTGAGGTGACGTTCCAGTGAGCACTTACGCGTTATGCCCTTTGCGGATTCGCCACGGACATGACGAGGATGCAGGGAGCTGAACGAGGACTCCCTGCTTCGCCTCCTCCCTGTGTTCGGCTGGTGGCCGGCTGGGGATGGGCGGGCACTGGCGCGCGGGGAGGTCGCCTCCCGCACGGCGGTGGACGCGTTCGCCTCCCTCGACAGCGGGGACTTTCGCTGAGCGCCGGCGGCCACGGCTCGAGGAACGATTGCTGGCGGCGAGGCGGTGCGCGGCCTCGCCAGCGGGTCAGATCGGAACCACCCTGACCAGACCTCGTCCATCGGCGGCATTGAAGAGGATTCCCCTACGCCCGCGTCTTCAGCATCAGGAGACTCTCCCGCACCTATCACCCTGTCAGGAATGGCGTTTCGTCAGGTGACGAAGACCATTCGGAGGTTCAAAGCTCTCATCGACGCCCGGGTGGCCGAGAGAACAACTGGGGCCTGGAACGTCATCACTGCGCTCGGCAGACACTCAATGAAGCGACGGCTGGGCGACGACGTCTTCATGTGCCCCTTTCTGGTAGGAGACCGTTTCGTCCTGTGCTCGGACGGCCTGGGCTCCGTCGTGTCGAACGCAGGAGGATCAGCGGTGGCGCGATGCGTGGAAGATCCGCAGGAGACCGCTTGCAGCTGGTCCAGAAGGCCCTTGGGCGCCGGCGCTCGGACTTGGCGTCACCGTGGGTCGTCACGTCGACATCGATGGATTGATGGTCCGCAGTTTGCCAAAGCGGCAATATTGAGGAAGGACCGTTGCTGCCATCGCCGCATTTGTGGCGACGACACCGTTCGGAGGAGTTAGGAAGATATACATCACGTGCGCAGGCAAAATCCGACGACGTTCTGGCTCGTCGTCATACGCACGGAGCATGATGGTTCGAGGCACCCAGCCACCAACTGAGTGACGCAGGCCATGAACGTTCAGGATCGAGCTTCCAGCGGCTTGTGGGAGGCCCTCGGTTTTGGCGTGCGCCCGTCGCGCAGATCCGCCTTCTGCCATCGCGCGGTGTCCGAAGGCGAGGCACCTTCGAGTGTCCCGCGCTTCGCGGGGCTTCGCGCCTGCGGCAGGGACGGAAACGTCCTGGGCACCGGAATGGAGACATGGGCCTGGAACGGGGCCTTCATCGACCGAGATAGCCGACCTCGTTCTCGACGCCGGGCCCGGCGCCCGGCGATCAGCCGACGGAGGCGCTGCGCACCCTTCACCGACGGCATCGCGGCGATATCACCCTTCTTCTCGCATTCAGTGCCGTCGCGGAAATTCGCGCGCGCCGCGCATAGTTCACGTGCCAGGAGGCGGCCGCATGCAGGCGCCGCAGGCTCACGCTCGGCGGCGGCTACAGCGCCGCCGATCAGAACGTCAGAGCCGTTGCAGCGCCGCAAGCCGTAGCAAGCCGTCCGGGCGCCTCGGAGAGCCATCCGGGAGGGCCGACGGCGCGTGCCAAGAGGAGAGCCCCTTTCGTCAGCGATCGAGCGCCACTCGAAAGACGACGCATGCCGCTCGGCGAAGACCCACGCTCGACGCCGTCGCTTGCAGAACCGACGAGCGTCGCCTCGGCGAATCCGCGCGGAAGGGGCGGACGGGCCGTCCGCGGGCGCCGTTCGCATCGACTCCGGTTCCCGGAGACTTCACACCCCTCGGGCCGAGAGAAAGACGCCGAGCGGCGACGCCGCGTCGAGGCCGGCCCTCCGCCCCCGCAGAGCAGGCCAGCCGCTCAAGCCCGCCGCTGAAGACGCGCCCCGAAGAAGGGACGCGATTCCCGCCGGAGAGGCTCAGAAGGGGTCGCCGCGAACCTCTCGTCGGCGGGCGGTCGGCGATCTGGACGCGGAGGACGTCCCGGTTGAGCAGCCGCGGTTCCGATGACCCGCTTCGCATGCCCGACCAATTGGACAGAAGGACCGAAGACGCAGCCCAGGCCGCGTTCTCTCTCCCGTCGAGGCGGCCGAAGGCCTCGAGCGAGGGCCGACGGATGCGGCGGAGGGAGTCCGCCGAGCCTGCTGGGCCCGTTCGCCGCGGCGGCCCTGGGAGGTCGCCGACGGGGCCTCGTCCGAGGAGCACGGCCGCGCCTGCACGGGCGACGTCGCCGCGAAAGCCGCGCCGAGGAATCGGAGGCGTCCGTCGAGGGCAGGCAGGCTGACGGCGCCGCAGGAAGGGCCTTCGAGACGACGAGCGAGCTGCGGAGTCTCGGCCGTTCGAGCCTTCCTTCAGCGCGTCGCCGCCGAGGGCGGCACCGCTGGGGCTTCGCCGAGGATTACGACGGACGCGGGCACGGTCGTCCGGCGAGGCAGAGCCCGCGAGCAGGAGCCGGGTCAGGCGGGTCGCCTCGGGCGATGGTCTTGGCACGTGCTGTACTGCCCGGCAGCCGCCTCAGCGCCCACGGTGTGCAGGATGTGCAGCGGCCCGCGCGGAGGCCGGAGGCGTCCGTACGCCGTCCCTCAGGGACCCACAGGTGATCCACGGGGCTGGAGACAGTATGCCTGTAGACGCCGACATCGTCGTCGGCCGCAAAGCCGGCGTCCACCCCTGAGCGGGCGTCCGCGCGCCCACCTCGTCGTCCCAGCCCCGATCAGCGGTCTCGCGCACCCTGCGAGTTTCAGACGTCGAACATCAACTGGGACGTTCAGAAGCTCGTCGATAGGAACTCGAACAACGGGACCTACGTCCTACGTCCGAATGAGCGGCCGATTCGCATCAATGCCCGAGCCGAGCCGTTTCTTCCTCCAGGGTCCGCTGACGTCATCGACATCGGCGAGGGCGTGAGCCATCAGGTGCTCGGTCCGGGTCGGGGAGCTACTGATGTCAGCCGGCCGACGCGCCACCGCCAGAGATTCCAATGCCAGGTACCTGTCCTATCTGTCCGGCTTCGCCGACGATGTGCCTGAACGATCAGCGGGTTCCGCACCCGTAGGGTTTGCCATCAGAGTGCTTCGGCAGCGACCGAGCAGAGCTGGCTTTTCCGCGCGGAGGCCAACCTCTCATGGCGCGCGATTCCCATCCCTCAGTCGTACTCCTCCGTGCGCAGCCGAGTGCAGGACCGGGGCAGCCCGCATGTGCCTCGTCGCGAGTGCTGCCGCGCATCTGGGCAAGCTTTTGCGCATGCGCCCGCTGCAGGTGACCTTCGCGCCCTCCAGAGTGGGCGCGCGCAGATCGCCAGCGCGGTCGAGACTCTGCACCAGGGCGGGAATCGTCCATCGCGACGTCAAGCCGTCGAACATCCTCAGACTCCGTATCGCATCCGGTGCTCACGGACTTCGGCATCGCAGCCCGGATGGGCGACACGGCTCAGGCCGAAGGCTACTCCGTTCCCTGGGCGCCGAGAGCAGGCGACGGGCGAGGCGAGGCCGCGCCCACGCCGTCGCCAATCTACTCTTTGGCGGCGGCAAATCTACACGCTCGTCGCCCGGGCGCGCCGCCCGGAAATCTGCATCTGACGGCGACAACTCCGGAATCATCGACGTCATCGATCAGAGTTCTGCGCTCCCGCGCAAAGACCGGGCGCACCGGCGCTGGTCGGCAGGCTCGAAGGGTCCTGGCCACGGCGATGGCAGAAGGACCCCAAACAGCGCCACCAGTCGGTGCGGGAGTTTGCGACGGCCCTTCAGTTCATCCAGGCCGAGCAGCTCCATCAGCGCCCGACCGACGCTGGCGATCAAGGCCGAGGGAGGAATGGCGGGAGTCCTCGGCGATAGACGAGGACGCCACGCACGCCGGGCGGTGCGGACCATCTCCCCGATCGGCGGCGGGGCACGCGCGATGTGCCTCGACGGGTCGGTCGGCGCATTCGAGTCGAGGTCGATCGCGGAGCGGAGGTCGTTCGCCGTCGACAGCGCCGGCGTCGCCTCTGCAGGCCGCCGCCACTCGTACTGGGGCGCCCGCCGGACGACGACAGAGCCCGAGGCGGCCCCGCCGCCAGAGTGCCCGGAGCAAGCGAGTCTTCGCTGCCTTTCGCCAAAACCGGTCGCGCGATTCTCGATCGCGGCCGTCGTCGTCCTCATCGTGGCGCTGAGCTGGTCTATTTCATGAACCGCGGCGAGGCCGAAACCATCATTCTTCCTCCGCCTCAGAAGCCACAAAGATGGATCCGGGGGCGGAGCAGCCTCAGGCGTGACAAAGCTCAAAGGACGGTGAAAAACGGGCGCGTGACGTTCACGTGGAGAATCCCGACCCGCACGACGGCGACATGTACTCTACAAGGCCCCCGTTCGCGCGGGGAGGGGAAAGTCGAAGCCACGGAGAAGACGAGCGTGACCGTGGCGGCCAGAGCCCGTCGAGACCTGCATCACGGTTCCAGTCAGGCGGGTGGGCGTCTCGAACGAATCAAAAGGCGGTCAGCGCGTGTGTTGTGACATCGGACAGTAACCCATCTCTACCGTAGCCGACCTCTCGTTCACGGCCCTGTTCCGTTTAACAGCAATACCTGACACAATGGTCCATGTCGAGGGTCATGCCGGGAGACGGAGGAGGATCGATGGCTCAACATGTTAAAGCGAGCGCGGTCTCCGTTTGCGGTCGCCCAACCCGCGCAGAAGGCGCGCATGGCGCTCGGATTGGGTTTCTGCGGCGAGGTCTACAGATCGATCCGAGATACGTTCACGATCAGCCGCGTCGGCACCCTGGCCATCGAGGACAACCCGTTTCTCCATCGAAAGCTTCCTCGTGATCGAGTCGCACAACGGCCCGTGGTGGGTCAGCAACGTCGGCTCGCGCATCGCCGTGACGGTCGCCGAGACCGCAGGGATGCTCCAATCCTGGATAGGCCCGGGAAGCCAGATTCCGCTCGTCGTGCACAACATGAGCCTCGTCTTAACCGCTGGCCCCACCACGTATGAGATTGACATGACGGTTCCCGACACGATGTACGAGGTCTCGTCCACCGGGCGCGAGGACGTCGGCGAGACGACCATGGGCCAGGTGACGCTCACACCCAGCCAGCGCCTTCTCATCCTCGCCCTGGCCGAAAAACTGGCTGCGGCGGTGGGGACCGGCCCTTCGGACATTCCCCGTTCGGAGGAGGCCGCGCAGCGGCTCGGGTGGACGCAGACCCGGTTCAACCGAAAGCTCGACAACGTCTGCGAGAAGCTGGACAGGCTCGGCGTGCGCGGACTGCGCGGGGGGAAGGGCGTCCACGCGACCTACCGCCGTGCAAGGCTCGTGGAGTACGCCGTGGCGAGCCAGCTCGTCACCGCCGACGACCTCACGCTTCTCGACGAAGAGTTTCAGACGAATCAGCGGCAAAAGGCCGCCGAAGGCTCCCGCAGGTCCCGCAGGCGGGGATAACGCAAAAGAAAGTGAGGCCCACCGCCATGGTGGGCCCTCACTTCATCTCAGGGTCCATTGGAGCGCGAGACCCAAGAGGCAGAGGTCCCGGCTGGGCGACCGGCGACCTCGTCGCCCACGTCGTAATTGGAGGCTGACGTGGGCTTATCACGCACGCGCAATCAACCGTGGCTGACTACGTCATCTATAGTACCGCGTCGTACGACCACAGTTGCATGGGCAATGATGCCCATAGGGGGAGTCAGGGCGAGACGCCTCATTCTGATAAAATTCGGCGGTCAAAAGGTCGGCTTCTCGGCGGAGGAATCGGACCTTCCCTTGCCTGACGGCTTGGGAAAGTCGCCGTCGGCGCAGATTTCCGGCGCTTTTGGTAACGGATTCTTCAAATCGCGTAATGTTCTAGTAATATCTCTTGAGTTTTCAAATCGCGCGAGCCGACCGTTCCTCGTCGCAGGCGGTCTTTAGGAGGGCGGCATGGACAAGCTGACCGAGCTCATATCCACGACGAATAACTGGATCACAACCCACATCCTCATCGTCATGCTCATCGGAGCGGGAATCTACTTCACGATTCGCACTGGCTTCGTGCAGATTCGCCTGTTCGGCCAGATGGTCAAGCAGGTCTTCGACTCCCGCGACGTCGACGGCGACGGCATCTCCTCTTTCCAGGCCTTTGCGATCGGCATCGCCTCGCGGGTCGGGACGGGCAACATCGCCGGCGTCGCGATCGCCGTCACCCTGGGCGGGCCCGGCGCGGTCTTCTGGATGTGGCTCGTCGCCTTCTTGGGGATGGCCACCGCCTTCATAGAAGCCACGCTCGCCCAGCTGTTCAAGATCAGATGGCACGACGGCACCTTCCGCGGCGGCCCGGCTTTCTACATCCAAAGGGGGCTCGGCTCGCGCACGTGGGGAGTCGTCTTCGCGCTGTTCCTCATCTGCTCGTTCGGAATCTCCTTCGAGATGGTTCAGGCGAACACGATCGCCGCGACGCTCGAGACTCAGTTCAAGGTGAGCCCCTGGGCCACGGCCGCAATCCTTCTGGTCCCTGTGCGGGCCGATCGTCTACGACGGCCTCAAGGCCGTAGCAAAGGCCTCGAGATCGTCGCCCCGCTCATGGCGATCGTCTACATCGGCCTCGCCGTCGCCGTCGTGCTCACGAACCTGGACAAGATCGGCCCGACCTTCAGCCTGATCGTCGAAAACGCCTTCGGATTGCGGAAACGCTCGGGGGCTTGGCCGGATCGATGAGCGCGGCGATGATGAACGGCGTCAGGCGCGGCCTGTTTTCGAACAGAGGCGGGCGAGGGCTCGGCGCCGAATGCGGCGTCGACCGCGCACGTCACCCACCCGGCTAAGCAGGGCCTCATCCAGTCGGCGGGCGTCTTCGTCGACACCATCCTTGTGTGTTCGGCGACCGCGTTCATCCTCTTCAACGCCGACCCCGGGGCGCTCAAGCCCTACTGGACTCTTCCGACCCGCAGGCGCGGACAGCGACGATCACTGCGCCCTGAATCCACGCTGGGGTCGTGGTGGGCGGCCCGGTCATGGTCGTTCTCATCTGCGTCTTCGCCGGTTCCTCCGTCATCGGCAACTTTGCCTACGCCGAGGTCAATATGGACTTTCTCACGAAGGGCAAAGCGTGGGGCGACAAGCTTCTCAAGGCGATCGTCATCGTCTCGATCGTTCTTGGGTCCGTCGCCGAGCTCAAGCTCGTTTGGAACTTCGCCGATCTGACGATGACGGGAATGGCGCTCATCAACATTGTGTCCATCGTCATGCTCGGCAAATGGGCCTTCGGGGCGCTCCAAGACTATCTGCGAAACCGCGAAAGGCCCTTCGTCGCCACGGGGAACCCGTCGATGCCCGGCGAGCTTCCGACCGACATCTGGGTCCACGGGGGCACGGATTTGCCGAGTGGATCGACCGCGGCGGTCTCCTGACGGCTTCTTCAGGCCGGCTCGCTTTGCGGTTTCGTCGCCGTTGGAGAGAAGCACTTGGAGCGTGGAATGTCAATGGATGAACGCCCCTGAAATAACTGCGAGCACGGGGTAATGTGTATTCTGTCCGATCGGCGAGAGGCCTTCCCTCTGGAAGCCGTGGCATTCCAGGCGCTTGGCCCCTTGCCGCCGCCGATCGCGTCGTCGTCGGAGCCGTACGCCCAGCTCTGAGGAGCGGGGCGATGGGCAGGGTTACCTCTTGCCGAGGGCCGATTTTCGGCGCGGGGTCGCCTATTATCGTGCCGTAAAGTTGAATGTCTCCAGGAGGGCATATGAGAGGACTGCGAATCTTCTTCGCCGTTGTTGTGCTTGTCGCCCTTCCAGCCTGTTCACTTTCAACTTCCGCGGGCCCAGCCCCTCTTCCACTTCGCCGCCCTCGACCAAAGGCAGCGGCCCGACGATCGGAACGGACCCCAAGGCGACTTTGGGGGAAGCGGAAATCCAAGGTTCTGAATTCCGTCTGTTCACGGGCAAAGTCTGGGTCGGCTTCACGGCTCCAAACGGCTATGCGGTGAGCAGGGGCCAAACAGGAAGACGTCAAGCTCGTCGGGTTGACGTCTTCCTCCGATTCGAAGACGAATCTCATGTTTTCCCATTTGTCCTCCGCGACGACGCTGCCTTCGGCCGACAGCGTCGCCGCAACGCTCAGGACGAAGCAGTTTACAAACATCGAGGCCCGCCGACATCCAGAACCTGGGGACTTCAGGCCGTCGCCGCCCAGGCGACCATCCAAACCGGGTATGTGGGCGATCGTCGTCATCGCGGATTTCGAAGGTTACCTATGGTCGGCCACGATCAACGCCCCAGACGCCGCGACCGCCGACGAGCTCCTCAAAACCGTCCGCGCGCTCAAGCCTGTCAATGCGGGGTCGAGAACTTCGCCCAGCACGGCCGCCTCGCGCCACGTCGGCCCTCTGAAGGCCACCGTGTCCCGGGCAGACGTACACGGTGGACGTCAACGGGGCGAAGATCGTCATGCGGATGCCGACGGGTTCGTCCCTCCAAAGCCCAGCGCCGAAGGCCCTGCTCGGCTTCGAGGACCAGCAAAATTCAGGGCGCAACGTCTCCTCTCACATTGACAGGAAGGGGTTCACGACCGATCCCACGCAGATACTGGCGAAGATGCGCGAGGACGGCGGGATGAAGGACATCGAGCATATGAAGACGGTGCCCGAGGTCCAGAAGGTGGCTGGGTTATCCGCCGGCGCCATCCTGGTCAAATCCACCAACGGCACGATTTCGCGCATATACATCGTCAACGTCGACGGGGTGATGATCCAGCTGGTCGTCAACTCAGGCAAGGCGGAGACCGAGATTCCGGCTCTTCTCCAGGTGGTCGAGGATGCGACTTCCCTAGGCTCGCGGTTGTTGTGTTCGCGGCGGCGATGTGCCTGACCGCGTGCGCTTCCGAGCCCGAAAAGACGGTGTCCTTCGGGGTGAGCGCTGCGCCGACGCGGACGGCGTCGCCCACGCCCTTCCGACGCCCGTTTCACCGCGACTGCGACAAAAGGGCCCAGCCCCGGGCAGAGCCTTCCCCTCAGTTCGGCCAGCGTCACGAACGGGGTGCTCACGGTCGGCACCGGATCGGGAAGGTGACGATGAACGTGGGTCCGTCGATGCGCGTCTTTGAACGCACGTACGCGGAGACGGGGGTGGCCGGCGTGAGAGCTCGTCGAACCCGAACGTCAAACTCTCGCTTTTTCCGACGGAGACGGCGGTTTCCAACACGACCGCCGAGCAGCTGACCAAGATCGTCCAGTCGCGGGGTTCGACGTCAGTCAGACCGTCCAGACGGCTTCCTCAGCAACGTCAAAGCGGTGGCCGTCGACGCAAGACGAGGGTCGGCCATCTCCAGCAGGGTGTATCTGCTTCGGATCGAAGACGGGGTATGGAATCTCACGGTGGCGGCGCCCTCCCGAGGAGCTCGACGCGCTGCTCAAGGCGGCGCAGACGTTCAACTTCGCGGGGCCTCAAGGCTCAGGCGGGCTCGGACATGGTCGCCGGCGTGGGGGCGACGGGCGCTCGGATTCCCAACCCGCAGCGACCCCAAGAGGAGAAGGGTCTCTGTTCTCAGCCGCGACGGGAAGCTCAGAGGGGGCGTCAAGGGGCCAGTACAACCTCCAGACGCCGTCAGGCGTCATTTCCTTCCCGATGCCGAGCAAAATGACGTTGACCGGAGCGGGACGAGGACGATCGAGACGCCATCGGCATAGAGGTCGAACAGGGGCGTCGCTGCTTTTCGAAGTCGGCGACGAGAGAAAAGTACCATTCAGGTGAGGACCTTGCCGACGAATGGGCGTCGAAGGAGGGACGACGACGCCTCGGGGAGTACCTCGGGCAAACTAAGATCGCCGGACTCCCCGCCGTTGCGGTCAGGCACATAACCGAGATCGGGAGACTTCCGTTATCTTTGCGTGGTCGAGTTCAACGGAACGTACCTCAACGTGATGGTCGAGGGCGAGAAACGGTCGGCGGCGACCGTCAACATGCTCTCAACACGATGAGACGCGCGAAGGCGGGCAGGGTGAGGCGCCGGCCTTCTTTCGACGCTGTGGGAAAAGAGAACGACGGATGGGAATGACCCTAATCTGTGGCAAGTAGTACCTTCGAAAAACGTAGGTATTTCAGGTATAATTCAATTGCCGACGGGCGCACCCGCGCAGTCGGCACCGCAGACTCGGGAGACAGGGATGTGCGTCAGGCATTTCGGGTCGGAACGTCTCCTTCCCTTCCGATGTGCGTGAAGTCTGACGCGTGCGCGTTTTGCGTGACTCGCGAGGCCCGAGGAGGATGCGTGACCTCCCGGGCCTCGTCGTCTCTGCGGCAGGGCCGCAGCGTGCGATTCAGACGGGCGGCGATTATGCTCGAAGCAGTGATCCAGGGGGATGGCAGTGCCGAGATCAGCGCGCCCACCGTGCGCCAACACAGGGAGATCGTCAAGACGAAGCTCGTCGATGCTGCCGAACGGCTTTTTGCGCGAGTCGGGCCCCGACTCCCTTTCCGCCGCGCGCCGTGGCGGCGGAAGCCGGCATCGCCCGCAATTCGATCTACCGGTACGTCGATTCCGTGGATGACCTGTGCTGCTCACACCTGCCCGCTACATTCAGGTGGCGCGAGGCCGTCTTCTCCCAGATCGACGCCGATGCGCCGCCCGTCGTCCGTCTTCGGCAGTTTGCGGTCGCCAGCCTCATGCAGTCGAACGAGTCGTCCCACGGCTGGCTCATGAGCCTCATGCACGCTCGCGGACGCCCCGCCCGATCCGACGGGGCAGGAGGCGAGCGCGCCGCCGTCGCCGAGGACGTCGCCGACATCCACGCGATGGCCGACGGCTTCCTCCGCGAGCAATGGGAGGAGCTGGGAGTGGAAAATCCGCGCATGTGGGCGGGGTTCACCCGCGCGCTCCTGCTCGAGGCTTTCGCGCAAGTCGATGCGGGCGAGGATCTGACCGACGTCGTCGGAGCGCTCGGCGAATCCGTCGCCGCTCTGGGGAACGCGGCTGAGAAGTGAAGTTGTGTGCACTGCTTGGACGGTTAATGCAAATAAACTGTGTCAATTAATCTGGGTACATGACGCGCTTCTATTCGATCTATTCGGATTATTCATATCCGAACAATCACGCACATCATTTGAAACGCTGGCGAGAACGGTGAGGGTTGAGCCGGATGTTCTCCTTCCCGCTACCGTGGGAGAATCGCGTCGAATACGACGCGGGGACGATTGGCTCGCGCGAATACTGGGCGAGGGTCGCCGCAGAAACAGGCGTCAGACATCGATTGGCGAGGCAGCCTCGCCGCCGACCTTGCCGCGCTGGGCGCCAAAGACGAGGCGATGGTCTCGTTTGCGCGCAGCCTCAACCGCGCCGGCCTGACAATGGGGATGCTCTCGAACATACCCTGCGACTTCGTCGGGTGGACGAGTGGCACAATCCCTGGATCGACGAGCTCTTCGACCCGGTTCTCTTCTCGTGTCGCCTGCGCCTGGCCAAGCCCGACGAAGAGATCTTCGCCGTCGCCCTCGCGCGCTGTCCCAGTCCGCCGGGCGAAAACTTGCCCCGAGGACGTGCTGTACGTCGATGACTCCCCGAAAAACGTTGAGGTCGCAACGAAATTGGGTTTCCTCGGGCATTGTTTCGAGAATTTAGAGGCCTTGTCGGCAAAAAAATCGAAGCGATTTAGTGCGAATCACTCTGTTTTATCATCCCCGAGGTCTATAGCCGACTAGTGACTCCACTTGGTGCAGACGGTAGGGGTTGAGGTGCATCTGTGCGCTTCTCACCTATGACGCCGGAAGGGATTTTCATGTCGAGCACCGTATCGCCCTCATGCCCAATCGAGGGACGCCGAAGAATTCTCGGTTTCTTAACCGCTGCGCTTCTCATTTTCGGATTGGGGTCGGCGAGCTTCGCCGACGGCGGCGCCTCGACCTTGCGCGTGACCCTCACCCCGAACGCGCAGACGGTCAAGACCGGCGACAACGTTGTCTACGGTCGAGTTCTCCTGCGCATCGACCGACGCCAACTGCGACGGCGCGGTTTTGACGGTCGACGTCCCGCGCTTCGCCAACCCCGACGGGGCGGTGAACTCGAGGTCGCGCCGGTCCTCGCGGCTGCAACCAGCACGACGGGAGTCGTCGCCCCTCCGACGATCGTCGCCCCCGCGGAACTCCGACGGAAAGGTCGTCTATAACTTGGGAACTGTGCCTGCCGGCACCGCGGGCCAGGCGACGATCACGGTCAGACCGCCGCGCGGGCTCGTCCCCAAGGGCGCGACGATCGCCCCCGAGGCGTCCTTTGCCGCAAGCTCCGCGACGCGGGTGAACGCGAAGGCGTCCACGACGGTCGACGGCTCGGCCGACCTGTCCATACTCAAATCCGGGCCTGTCGTTCCGCCCGTCAAGGGGGTCGAGGTCACCCTACACTCTTCGTGCCTCCTATGCCGCGCGCCATGGACGCGACTGAAAGTACACCGGCGTTCCCGCCGTCGGGCACGTCACGCGGACGACGTCGTCGTCACCGACCGCCTCCCGGCGTGCGCGCAGTACGTGCGGTCTTCGCTGTCGGGAAATCTGCAGGCCACCGCCAAAACGCCCTCGGGCAGCTACGACGCGGCGAGCCACTCGGTTGTTTGGGACATGGGCAATGCCGCCGAAGCCTTCGACTCCACGTTCTCCGTGACCGTGCGATACCCCGCTTCCTGCGCGGACGCGTAGGTGACCAACAACGCCGAGATAACGGGAAAGATGCACGGCAACCACGCGATCGCACTCCGGGACGGCGCCGATTTCTCCCACGGATTCGGCGCGGAGAGCGCCAAGGGCTCTTTCAAAAGTTCACGCCGGTGAACGTCCTCGACCGCGGAACGAAGGCCACGTGGGGCTACCGCATGCGCAACGCCGGAAACGTCCCCCTCCATTTCTCGGGGACCGACGTCCTTCCCTGCCGCCTGGCCACGCCGAGCGACGGCGAGACCGGGTGCGCCGTGCCTGCGATCAGAATGTGGGCGTGCGCGACGTCAACAACGTCGGCTTTACGGTCAAGTACACGACGAACCTGGGCAACACAGGCACTTTTCGTCGCCAACGCGACGGAGCAGACGCCTGTCTCCTCCGAAACCGAGTGGATTGTGAAGCTCGGTTCACGGGCGCCCTTCCGGGCGGCGCCAACGTTCAAAAATGTTCGTCACGGGAACGGTCAACAGCGAACTGCCCAGAACCGAGGACGGCGCGGGGCTACGAGCAGGCCGCGTTGTCAGACGGCAACTACAAGGCCGGGGCCTCGCAGGATTGGGTCCGAGTCCAGAACTGCCTCGCCCCGGGATCGAAGTACACGACCGACTCCGGGCGCGAGATAGCCTTCTCGAGGGACGCCTCCTGTGCGTGGATCCGAGTGGCGAACGAAAGGCCGCTCCTGAATCTGCGCAAGCTGGTCTTCTCTGGAAGCCCCCAGGCGCCCAACGGCAGCGTCACCTTCCGAATGGACGTGGCGAACTATTCGACGAACAACCCCGTCAGCCCCGTCGTCACGGATCTTCTTCCCTGCGGCATGACCTACGTCGAAGGCTCGGCGGTAATGCGCAACACGACGTCGATTCCCGCCTCGAGCCTGAAGGTTGACTCCGGCACGTGGAAGACGGACGCCGCCGGGTGCAAAAGGCAGCTCGTCAAGTTTTCCTTCCCGGGGACGGAACTGTCGAACGGACAGTGGGGATGGTTCGTCTTCGAGGGCAAGGTCGGGCAGATGAAGGCGGGACGTTACCCCAACGACGCGCAGATCTCTCCCGCGGGCAAGGAACGCACGATGGGCGAGCTCACCCTATTGCAACTCCACCATGGGGCAGCCCCGTGGCCGACTCTCAGGACCTCAACGGCAACGGGCGAACCGACGACATGCTCTGCCAGAGCTCGGCCAATTTCGACGTCATCAACGCCTCCTCGATGTCGGTGACCAAGGAGGTCAAAGGGGTCGAAGGACGCGGACTTCCTCGCCGCGCCGTCCGTCGGCCTCGTCGAGCCCGGCAAGTCCGCGCAGTATAGGCTGACCGTGACGAATACGGGCAACGTCGACCTCGACAACGTCGTCGTCTACGACGTCCTTCCCCACGTCGGCGACCGCGGAGTGGGGCCGGCCGTCTCGAACGCCCGAGGCTCCCAGTGGCAGCCGAGGCTGGCCAGGCCCGCTGCCGTTGCGGACTCTGACGTCCAGCGGGACCGGGTGAAGATCCAGTATTCGATCTCGCAGAACGCATGCCGCGGCGAGGTGACCGCGCAAGGCGCCGCGAGGGCCGCCAGGGCCGGCCGGATGCGTCGACGACTGGACCGACTCGCCGGCGTCGTTCGCCGACGTGCGCGCCGTCCGCGCGGAGTTCGCGACGCGAATCTCGCCCCGAAGGCGTCGATCCAGATGATCGTCCCCGTCGCGGCGCCGACTGACGCTTCAGGCACGGCGTGGAACTCGGTGGCCGTGGCCGGCCGGGAGAAGGACGGGAAATGGCTGCTTCCCATCGAGCCCATAAAGGTGGGGCTGGAGACGACCGTCGATCTGGAGGTTGAAAAAGGCGATAGCCGAGCGAAAGCCCAGCCTATGGAGTGGGCGACGAGGGTCGACTTTCCATGTGACGGTCAAGAATCTGGGCTCCGGGGAGGCGACGTCGGTCAAGGTGCGCGATCTCCTTCCAGAAGGCTTGGAGTACGTCTCCTCCGAGACCGTCTGTGCCCGAACGCGGGAGGAAAGGCTTGCACTTCGGGCGAGACGGTCGGCTCCTACGACCCGGCGACCGGCCTGTGGACGCTCTTCCCGGACGGGCAGGCTGCGCGCTCGCTGTCCGCTGGAGCCTCTGCGACCCTCGTCGTTCGCGCAAAGATCGCGCCCGGCGCGGCGGGAAAAGAAAGCTGACGAACGCCGCATCGCTTGAGTCCCTCGACCAAAAGGACGACAACGCGGCCAACGACAGCTCGAAGGCCTCGCTGGACGTGCTCCAGTCGGTGTCCGGCAGCGTCTACCGCGATTCCGATCGCGACGGCGCCAGGGGCGGCGGCGAAGCGGGAGTCGAGGGGACAAAGGTCGAGCTTCGCGACCGCGACGGGGCAGTCGTGGCAACGGCGACGACGGGCGCCGACGGCTCCCACTCCTTCAACCGCGTTCCGTCCGGAACTTACGAGGTTGTGGTCGTCGCCGACGGCGGAGAGCTGGCGAAGGCTGTCGCAACGGGCGACCCTGATTCGACGAAGGACGGGCGGGCGAGCGTGTCCGTCGATCCCGGCTCCCGTCGGTTTCGGGGCTCGACTTCGGGTACTATCGGCCCGCATCGGTCGGCGACCGGGTGTGGTACGACCTAGACGGCGACGGCGTTCAGGGCGCTGACGAGCCGGGGGCGGAAGGCGTGAAAGTCACGCTTGTGGATGCCTCGGGCCAGCCCGCGCGCGACGTCCTGGGCGCGAGGTCGCGCCGTCACAACGGACGCGAGCCGGTACTCCTTCGAGAAGCTGGCCGCGGGCTCGTACACCGTGAAATTCGAGGGTTCCCGGCGGAACGGCCGCTGCGGCGACGGGCGCCGGGGGCGATGCTTCGGCCGATTCGAACGGGCCCGACGCCGCGGTGACGCTGGCCGAGGGCGAATCGAACGGCTCAATCGACCTCGGCCTCGTGGGCGAGGGCTCCGTCGGCAGCCTGGTGTGGCTCGATTCCAACCAAAACGGCGCGGCCGACCCCGGCGAGCCGGGGATCCCCGGCGTCGCGGTGACCGTCACGTGGGCTGGGCCCGACGGCAAGTTTGGGACCGATGACGACCGTCCGCATTCCGTGACGACGGACGCCAACGGCGAATACAGAGTGGACAGGCTCTTCCCGGCGAGTACTCGGTTGCCCTCGGCGACGTCGCCGGGCCCTCTGCCGCCGTCGGCGACGGCGCAGCTGTGAGCCTTCAAACCTCGAGCCGGAGCGCGGCGCGCTCACCGGAGACAAAACCATCGACGTTTCCTCAGGCGGACGTTCATCCTGAAGTCGCGGCTGACCTCGCGCCCGGCGAAATGGAGAATCTGAGGCACAACTCGGCTTCGCCGTCCCCATCGACCTCAGCCTGACGAAGAAGGCTGTGGGCGAGTCCGCGCGCAAATCGGGCGACGAGGTCGTCTACAGGCTCGAGGCGGCCAACCGCGGACCCGGAACCGCGACCGGCGTGAAGGTGGAAGACCGCCTTCCCAAGGGTCTGACATTCGTATCCGCAGACCGCCCCTATGACTCTGCCACGGGCCTGTGGGACGTCGGAACCCTGGCGCCCGGGAAGTCCGCCGAAATTTCCATTGTCGCGCAGGGCCACGGGAGAGGGCGACCTCGTCAACAGCGCGGAGATCGCAGCCGCCGATCAGAAGGACGTCGATTCGACTCCCGGCAACGGCGTCGCCTCCGAGGACGACGCCGCCTCCGCAACGGTGACCGTGAAGCCCGCCCCAGCCGACGCCTTCGCCGAGCCCTTCGCCAAGCGCCGAGCCGACGTCGCCGAGCTCACGAGCCCGACCGCGCCGCTCCGACACAGCCGACGCCGACGAGCCCGACGGCTGCTCCGACGAGTTCGCCGACTCCCCTCGACGTCGAGTCCCGCCACGCCGTCTCCCACGACGTCGAGCCCGACGCCAAGCGCCTCGAGCTCCTCGGCGGGCCCGCTGTCTCGCCCAGCCCCTGCCTCGCCCAGCTGCAGTCTCGCCCGGTCCGACGGCCTCTGATCAGACGAACGGCCCCTGCGCCCTCCGCCGATTCGGCGGACCCACGGCGTGACGGTCGAACCGGACGGCGCAAACCACGGAGGATCAAAGCGCGGAGGCTCGAACCGCGAGGGATGAACCGCGGGGGCGAGGCCCCCGGCGACGGAAGGGACGGGCGCGGAGGGCGCCCTTGACGGCGACGCCGCGCAAGGCGCCCCTGGCCAGGGCAGGCGCCAGTGTCGGCCACCAGGTGGCCGCAGCCGCCATACTCACCGTGATCGGCGTGCTGATCGTGGTTGCCAGGCGTCGGAAGGGGCGCTGACTCGTCTTCCGCTCAGCGGACCGATCGGCACGGCGAGGGAGTGCTTCTCGTCGTGCCGGCTGTCGCGGCTCCTCGACCGTGCGCGAGATCGCTCCCTGACGCGGGGCTCGAGGGCGTCTTGTTCAGGCCCTCCGTTTGCGGAGCGCCTGGGCCGCCGTCCTTTTCAGCCTCTTGCAACTAATTTGAGATCGATTCTCAATAGGACCTGTGGCCCACTAGTTTTCGGTCTACCGAAATATCATGAGATTCATGACGAAGTATTGCGGGTCTCAGAAAACCGCCCATCGACTCTGCGGGCATAGCCGCGGTTTTGCTGCGGCGCTCGCTTGGCCGCGTGCAGTGCGCGGCCTTCTTCGATTCCCGCCCTTGGTGCTCACGACCTTCACCGTCATGAAGGACATGGCCAAGTCGATCGCCGGCGATCGACTGCGCGTCGAATCCATCACCTCGCCCGGCGAGGAAATACACGATTACCAACCGAGCCCGGAGGACATCAGGCAGGCGCCGACGCCGACCTCGTCATTCAAAACGGGCTGGGCCTGGAGCGGTGGTTTGAGAAATTTCACCTCGCAATCCGGAGCCGAGACCGTCGTCGCTCTCAAAGGGGTGGCGCCCATTCCCATAGCCGAAGGCGATCACGAAAGGGCGAGCCCAACCCCACGCGTGGATGAGCCCGAAAAACGCAAAAGGTCTACGTCGACAACATGGTCGCTTCCTTTCTCCAAGCTCGACCCGTCGCATGCGAAGGAGTTCAAGGCCAACGGAAAAGGGCATACAGCTAGCTCGACGCGATCGCGAGCGACATGCAGAAGAAGCTCGCCTCGGTTCCGCAGGGAGCAGCGGGCGCCAGTGACGTGCGAGGGGCCTTCAGCTACCTGACCAGGGACTACGGGCTCGCCGAGCATTACCTCTGGGGCGTCAACGCCGAGGGCGCGATGACTCCCAAACGCGTTGCGGCCGTTCAAGACACCGTGAAGAAGAACCGCATTCCCGCAGTTTTCTGTGAATCGACGGTCGAAGGCAAGATGGACGCCGTCGTCCAGGCGACCGGCGCCAAATACGGCGGAACGCTCTATGTCGACTCGCTCACGGACGCGAAGGCCCGGCGTCCCACGTATCTGGACCTCCTCGAGTACGACACGAAGACGATCGCCTCCGGGCTGGCCGGCGGGTCGGCATGAGGCGACGCAGCGAAATCGAACCGCGAAGGCGAATGGAGGCCGCGCTGTCGGTCGAAGGCCTTCGCGTTTCGTATGGGCCTCGCCGAGGCCTCTGACGGGCGTGACCTTCTCGCTCTGTCCCGGGCGCGTGTGCGGCGTCGTCGGAATGAACGGCTCAGGAAATCGACGCTCATCAAAGCGGTCGTCGGAACGGTTCGCTCCACCGGGGACGTCTCCCGTGTACGGGGAGTCCGCGCGTTCGGCCCGGCAAGGACGGCTTGGTCGGCTACGTCCCCAGAACGAGGGAGTCGATCGGGACTTCCCGCTGAGCGTGGCCGACGTCGTCGCTGATGGGCCGTTACGGACGAATGGGATGGACGAGGCGCCCGCCCCGACGACGTCGAAGCGGTCGACCGGGCCCTCGACATGGTCGGCGTGCCGGAACTGCGCGATCGGCAAATCGGCGCGCTGTCGGGGAGGCCAGCGCAAAAGGGTCTTCATCGCGCGCGCCATCGCCCAGGGCGCGAGGCTGCTGCTCATGGACGAGCCCCTTCGCCGGCGTCGATAAGCCGAGCGAGAGGCGATCGTCTCGCTCGTGCGCAATCTGGCCGCCGGCGGCGTAGCGGTGCTGGTCGCCACGCACGACCTGACGGGATGTCCGAGCTGTGCGACGAGGCTCTCCTGCTCCCTGCGCGAGGTCGTCTTTCAGGGCGACGTCGAGGACGCTCTGCGCCCGGAGAACCTCGGCCGAGCCTTCGGCGTGACCGGCGTTCGGGCCCGCGAGCGCGGCGCTGCCTAAGCCGACGGCGCGGCAGATCCGGACGCTTCGGTCGACGCCCCGCACGGAAAGGAGAAGGGCGATGCCTGATCTGTGGGAGACTTTCGCGCATGTGGACCTACGAGTTCATGGTCCGCGGAATCGTCGTCACCGCGATAGCCGAGCCGTGTGCGCGATCATCAGCTGCCGGATCGTCCTCGTCGGCTGGTCTCTTTATGGGCGACGCGCTCGCACGCGGTTCTGCCAGGAGTCGTCGTCGCCCACATGCTCGGGATCCCGTATTCCGTCGGCGCGCCTCGCGGCCTGCGCCTCGTCGTCGGCCCTCATCTTCGCCGTGAGGCAAACGTCCCACCTCAAATCGGACGCGAGCATGGGCATCGTCTTCACGACGCTCTTCGCCATAGGGACTCGTGCTCGTGTCGAAAATCCTCGAACATCAATCTTCCCACGTGCTCTTCGGCGATCTGCTGGGGATCACGCAGGCGGACATGTGGCAGGTGCTCATCCTGGGGCCGTTGGCCGGAATCGTCTTGCTTCTCAAACGCAGGACCTCACCGCCTACGCCTTCGACCCAGTGCACCTGCAGGCCATCGGCCTCCCGGCGTGGCGCATGGAGCGCTGCTGCTCGTATGCCTGGCGATGACTGTGGTGACGGCGATGCAGGCGGTCGGCGCGGTTCTCATCGTGACGCTTTTTGATCACGCCCGGGCGACGGCGCTGCTCATCACCCAGAGATTCTCGAAGATGCTGCTCATCGCCCCGGCGCTTTCGGTAGTGTCGACGATTGTGGGCGTCTACGTTTCCTACTGGTTCGACACGGCGTCGGGGCGACCGTCGTGGCGACCGGCGGCTTTCTCTTCTTCGCGGTGTGGCTCGCCCGCCGCGCGGGCTGCGGGGCTTCCTCAAGAGCAGACGCGCCGCGGCCTGAGTTTTGCGAACGCGGGTGCGGACGCTGTCGACGGAGCCGTCGGCCAGAATGTCGGAAAACACGGGTCGAAAAGCCTTGCTGAAGCGCCCTGCAGACCCTTTTTGGTTCCGCCAATGCGCGTTACGTGTTTGGTTTCTGTTTCCTTTATTTCGGGATACTTGCCTGTATGCATACGCGCGGGAACCCGTTCTTTCGTCTCTCCGGCTATGTTTTGCGTTGTGCTCGCCGCCGGAGCGATAGGGATGAGCGGCCTTGCCTCCTGCGGTTCCGAGGATCCGAGCCCAGCCCGTCGACGACGA